>Ga0153999_1000412_pt1 | contig 19142 bp, 24 predicted proteins | sample TSNC083MetaG_FD_104675 | JGI IMG/M metagenome (GOLD analysis project Ga0153999, IMG submission 104675) | Attine ant fungus gardens microbial communities from North Carolina, USA - TSNC083 MetaG | ecosystem: Host-associated > Fungi > Mycelium > Unclassified | place: USA: North Carolina, Lumber... | reverse complement strand
CCCTCTTTTGACTGGAGTAATCACGCTTATTGCGATGTTTGTGACGTTGTCTATGTATTATTAAAGGGCATATATTGTGGCTTTGAAATAAGGCTTGGTTATTTCGAATGAAGTCGGATATATATCCTTTTGTTAAAATTAAACAAACTGGGCCACTCTGGATCAAGTTTATGAAGAAAAAATTAGCTCAAAGAGGATTTGTTATAGAAGGGATATAAATATATTGAAGATTTTTGATGGATCTATTAAATGGAATTTTATAACTAGAAGGTTTTATATAGATGAACACATTATATTTTAAAAGTCTCGTACCTTACTTTCTTATGTTACCCTCTATTTTTATTGGGATTATAGCAATGAAATCATATGGTGTATCTTCAAATATTTGGCTTCAAAACTTATTGATCTGGTTATTAGGAACTGTTTTTGGTTTTATTTATTTAACTCGCAGTAAGGAAAAGCACTCAAGTAAAGGAAATTTACTTCATACCATTGTTATTGTAGCTTTAATAGTTTCACCGCTTTTGTTTCACAGGTTAGATGGTATTCATCGTTGGTTACACTTAGGACCAATTAATATTTATATAGCAAGTATCATTTTGCCTTTATTAATAATTCATGTGTGGAAATTAGCGATAAATCACCATGAATTTCATGTAATAGGGGTAACTGTTTTGGTGTTAATCATATTGTTATTTCATCCAGATGCAGGACAAACCACTGCATTAGCATGTGCTTTAGCAATTATCTTATGGAAAAAGATTAGTAATAGTTGGTTAAAGTTAATTACACTAGCATTTATAATCGCAGTGGTAGTTATATCATGGATATTTCTTGATGAGTTAGCCGGAGTTCCTTATGTGGAACACATTATCTTTTTGGTTGCAGATTTGGGGAAGACCTGGTTTTTCTTAGGGATTCTTTCTCTCGCATTGTTATTGTTTCCTTTTCTAATTTTCAGTAAAGCAACTATCGTCTCTCTATCATTAGGTATTTATTTTTTTATAATGATGATTGTAACTTACTTTGGCAATTTTCCAATGCCAGTAATGGGGTACGGTATATCACCAGTAATCGGTTACTTAATTTCTATTACTTGGGTTACTAAAATGAATAGATAATTTAGTTTAGATTCTTAGTAAACAAAGGGAGAGTAATTTTAAAAAGACAATATAATTAATCTTCAAAAAAACGTGGGCCATTTTATTTTATAAAAGAAAATGAGTGATGTAAAAATGGATTTTAACGAGTTGATGAAGTGGAAAGGATATATTTACTTAGAAGAAATAGTAGAACCTGAAGAAAATTCACTGCGATTACTAATTAACAGAAGCAAAATTAATAATGTAACTGATACCGTTGAATATTTATCAATGATTCAATTGGATTTTGAAACCTATGTATCCTATTCTGTAATCAATGAAGCATTTGATCATTTGGATAATAATGAGACATCAGTAGGGGAAATGTTTCGGATTTATACTAAATCTAATTATTTAAACTTTATTCAGTTAGCTACCACTGAAAGAGACGATATATGTGCTTCAAAGAATTATATTCATTATCAGTTTCCCTGTTTAGACCATATCATTGATGTTATATCTTGTGACAAACCCATAATAACTGTAGTGCCAATTTAAGCTAACTTGTTACTACCTAATATTAAATTTAGTGGCAATATTCAATTAACTGGGTGCCATTCTGGTGTGGAAAATTTCCGCCTATCTAGTAATAGGACCAATATTCTTAGTGGTCAGATATGAAGAATTTGGGGGAGTTTATGATGAATAATAAAGTTATAGAACACATTGACTCAGTTATAAAAACTATATGGTTAGAAGACTTAAAAAAAGATTACGCTAATAGCTTTCTCCTTAAAGAGGATTCATTGAAAAATGCTTTCTACTTTCACCTAAGGACTAGACTAGGTGAAAACTTCTTAAACCAAAATAATCTACGAATATTTACAGAGTATTACATCAATAGAGAAAAAATTGACCTAGTCATTACTGAAATTGACCCAATAAAAGCAACAGAATATTATCTGGGAGATTCTGTAAAAAAGGTGATAGCGGTAGTTGAAATGAAATACAAAAATGCTTTTGCAAATGATTCAATATTTAATAAGGATGTTCAAAAGGTAATGTCGTTTATTAAAGGATGGGGTAATGAAACCAAACATTATTTAGCTTTTATTCAAGAAAAATATTATAGGGCAGAGGATATTGTAAATTGGTTAGAAGATGAACAGGCAATAAAAGCGAAAGGAAAAGTAACTGAACTATTTGCATATTGGAATACGGATAGCGATGATACCATTTGGAGTATTGTGGATCATTAAACATTTAAATAGTTTAAGTAATCTATCGAAAATAATTTTCGGTGATTATTTCTTAATCGTTTTTTGAGTTGTATCAATTATGGGGTGGTTTCAAGACTCTATATTGATCTTAATCCTTCTAATGAAGGTATTAACAAATATTAAAATTGTTTAATAAATAATAAAGTACTTTAGCAAAGAACATAGTTGCTTGAAGATGATATTTTTTATGAAATGTTTCGTGTTCTCATATGTAATAAATCCCATGAATATGTTGCAATCAAATGTTTCTGAATTGGGAATATAGAGGAAGAAGAATGAAGATAGTAGAACTACCGATAGAATTTGAATTTAATAGACAAAAAAATTATATTTATCCTAGTTTAATTATTTTGGATAATGAATTAACTTTAGTTGATACAGGGTATACAAATTTTTTAACTTTAATTGAAAATGAGATTTTAAAAAATGGATATGAAATGAAGAATTTAAAAAATATAATTATTACCCACTATGATGATGATCATATAGGTTCCTTATACGATTTCAAAGAAAAGTATCCTTGGATAAACATCATGGCTAGTGAAATTGAATCAATGTACATTAATGGAGACATAAAATCAGAGAGATTGGTTCAAGCCGAAGAAATGCTAGAAAATATGCAAAATGAAGAAATAGAATTCGGTAAATGGTTTATCCAGCAATTAAATAATTTAAAGCATGTTCCAGTTGATGAAAAGGTCCACGATGGTGATATGATTTTAAATAATAAATGTAGAGTAGTTGCAACACCAGGGCATACCACAGGACATATTTCTTTATATTTTCCAAATTTAAAAAGTGTAATTACAGGTGATGCAGCTGTTTATGAGAATAATGAGCTAGTTATTGCTAATCCACACTTTTGTTTAAATATTGAGAAAGCAGAACAGTCTTTAAGAAAAGTAAAAAATCTTAAAGCTGAAACTTACTATTGTTATCACGGTGGGAAAGTTACTTTATAATTTGGATTAATGGTAAATATTCGTCTCTCGAATTAAACAACTTTATTATTCTATTTCATTAATATAATCATGAAAACAATTAAAAATTAATTAGCTTTAATACCCTTACAAATCAAACTAAAAAACCCAGCTACACGAAGAATCCGCATAACTGGGTTTAATGTAAAATTAGTTGATGATCGCGATAATACCTTCGTCAGGATCTAATTCGAGCTTGATCCCGGCGCCGATAGGATCTTCCTTCAACACTTCTTCAATCCAGAAACGAATCGCTTGAATCAACTGGAATGAAGGGAGTGATTGCTTTCGGCTTTCATAGTAAGCTTCTGCAGAAAATCCTTCGTCATCATCATAAGCAAGTTCCACCTCAACAGCCTCTGGTTCAATCCGGTGATAATCTGCAATATGGAGACAGATGGCATTGATGATGTCTTGCTCACTCATAGTTAGCTGTTCCACGGTTGAACATCCTTTTTACGCTTTTTCATTCGAATTGCCGCAAAAATACTGCGAACAATATTAAAGACAAAAACGATGGCAATCACGTTGATCAATAGACCAAGCAATGAGCCAAGTGCCCCCATATTAGCGAAAAGTCCGCCGAATAGAAGACCAGCTAAGCCGCCAATGAACAGGCCGCGCATGAGACCGCCAGAGAAGAAGCCTCGCTTTTTACTTGCTGTACTATTTGCTTTTTTCGTCGTATTTTGTGACTTATTATATGAAGAGTTATTTTCAGTTTTTCGATTTACTGCAGGTTTTTGTGTTCTATTATAGTTCGTATTGAAGCTTTTTCTTCCTGATTTGTAACCTCTAGCATCGACCGTATTGTGGTCGTTCGTGATCAGGTTGCCAATTGGTGACATGATAAATGTGATCGCGATCAAGGCAGCTATAACTTTTTTCAAATGTTTTCCCTCCAATGAATAGATACGCTTAAAAGTGTACCTTATCCTTATTATATCGTAATTAAAGAATAAAAGAATACAGAAATGCCTAAAGAAAATTGGTATTGTAAGAGATGTTTATCCACTTATAAAGTGTGTTAATCTTTAATTTGAAGTGACACATTTTTCTGAAATGAAGTAATTTAATGAAGGGAGAGGATTTCGTATGAATCGTAATGCAGTACTTGCCAGTAAATTGGCGAAGATAGCAGGTATCTTATATTTATTCTTTGGACTCTCATTCTTAATAGTAAGCTGGTTCAGCCCAGTTGAAGTAACGTTGAATGATTATGAGTCGCGAGGAACAATCTATGAATTGGCTTCTGAACCAGGACCATTTATTTTCCTTCTAATCTTAATTTCTATCCCAATCATATTCGGTATTATTGGCTTGATTATTAGCAGCAAAGTAAAGCAGCGTCCTTCAAAGCTACAAGCTATAATGATGATTGTTATCGGCGTTATGAGTGCTTTTTTCTTAGTAGGTATCTTGTTCATCGTTGCAGGTATCCAAACATTGCTTGCGAAGAAGGAACTGGAGATGACGAATACTACAATTAAAAACGCAGATGAATAGAGTATTATCCTATGGAAGGCTATCGAGATTACTAGGTAGCCTTTTTAAGTGTGTAGTAAGCAGGTGAATTGCTAGAATTGAACATTTTATCTCCAGAAAAATAGGCAGCAGTACATAATAGATATGTGCTTTATCTATTAATAAGTTCGTCGTTGTTAAATTTGAGTGTATTAAAGCACGAAATTCAAAGAACTGTTACCGTAAAAAATATCGAAACCACATACATTATCAAATCTTTTAAGGAAAATAAAATATCACTTGTAAAATTCTTCTAATAGGCTATTATATAAAAAAGATAACAATTATCAGAATAATAGATAAGCGGAGGGGACAGTTTGAAAACGAAAAAAGGCTTGCAGTTGATCTCATTTATAATGATGTTGAGTTTGATCCTAGGTTTGGTTGTACCGTTAGGCGGTATTGCATCAGTAAAAGCGGAAGGCAATGATCCTGAATTGATTGACCAAGCTCTTAAAATTACTAAGGGTGCTGCTATTGAAGGCAAGTTTGAGAAGCCAGGAATTCGTTGGTATTCCTTTACACCTGAGGCAAGCGATATCAGGAATTTTTCCCATGTAGAACTGCAGGCTAAGAGCTCGGATTATCTTAATATATCTTTCTACTCTAGTAAAGATAATGCTTTGAAAGAGAGAACGTTTGAACCGTATAGATTAGGAACGTACCCAGGAGAAGAGACGGGCAAAATTGAATTCCCATTTGCTTGGGAAGGTCCTTACTACATTAAAGTTGAGTATCTCGGAAAAGCCGAGTCTGATGAAGTGACAGAGATTAAGGAGCCTGATTCATCCTCTGAGACAGAACAAAAGGTAGAAGAAGAGCAAGATTTATCAACAAGTTACACGCTAGCATTGAAAGGCATGAAAAAGCCCCCTTCTAAAGATATGGGTCTAGGGGAAAATTGTGTGGTTGAGTTGAGTGCCGCGAACAAGAGTGGAAGCAAAGCGATGCTGCAGTCGATTCGCCAGTTTAGAGATGGTGTTCTTTCCAAGACACAGGAAGGCCGAGAACTCTCAGCACTTTATTATAAAGCTGCACCATTTGTACTTGTGAAAATGGGTAAAGACAAGGGGTCACGTGACTTCATCTATAAAAACCTACTTATCTTGCAGCCGCTCATCGAGGCCCTGAATTCGAAAGGTTTGAACAGTAATCGTGTGATTAGCAAGCAGGAACAAGTTGCTATTGAAGCATTGTTTAATTTTGTAAAAGACGCATCTCCTAGTCTTCTTCAAAAAGAAATGGCTGAGTTGGCACAAAAGGCTGGCATCAAGAGTCTAGCTGGTGATTCTGCTACTAGTACTTTGAAGAAAATGGGCTTGAAGTTGTCAGCAGGTACTTCTAATGGTGACAAGCTTATCATCAAAATGAAACCAGGCAAGTCTTTGAAAAATGCTGCATCCCGTTCTGTGAAGACATACAATGTCGCTAAAGCAGAACCTGTTGCGAAATCAGATGCGTTGCTGAAAGATATGTATGTGCTTGACCTTGGAGAACAGCTTCCATCAGGAATGAGTGCCAAGGCTGTTACAAGCACAGTTGCTGTTACAGCAAAACAAATTGAAGCACTGCCTGAAGTTGAATATGTTGAGAAAGCAAAAACGTATCAGGCACATTCGGCAGACTTGCAATATCCGTACCAATGGTCACTAGCCAATAATGGACAAAATAGTGGTAAAAAAGGTGCCGACATCTCGAATGTTGCATTGCAAAATCTTGCGAGTAAACGTAATTTGAAAAAGACAGTTATTGCAGTAGTTGATACAGGTGTTGATGGTTCACTTGCTGACATGAAAGAGTCTGTTGATATGTCAATCGGCAAGAACTTCTTGGATGAAGATGAGCCAGCGACAGATGGTCACGGACATGGAACGCATGTAGCTGGTATTATCGCAGCTGCTGCGAACAATAATTACTCGATGGCAGGGATTAATCAGAGAGCTACTATCATGCCTGTGAAGGTACTTAATGAGGTTGGTTTTGGCGATACAGAAGAAATTGCTTATGGTATTAAGTACGCAGTGGACAATGGTGCGAAAGTAATCAACTTGAGCCTTGGGGGGCAATATAGCAGAACAATGGAATATGTTCTGAAATATGCCGCTTCAAAAGGTGTTATCGTCATTGCTGCTAGTGGCAATGACAATAGTGAGGATATGGGCTATCCAGCATCCTCGAAATACGTTATTTCAGTTGGTGGAACGAACTCGCTTGATATTGTATCGGACTTCTCTAACTATGCAAATACACTTGATCTCGTTGCGCCAGGTTCTAACATACCGAGCCTAGTGCCAAACGGAAACGTAACGTATATGAGTGGAACTTCAATGGCGGCTCCACATGTTGCAGCAGTCGCTGGTTTAATGGTTTCACGTAATTCGAAACTGTCAATAGCTGATGTTCGTAAAGCACTTCAGGAAACGGCAGTTGAGAATAAGTTCGTACAAGAAGAACAGCCTGAAGACATGTTCGGAGATTTTACTATTAATGAGAATGGTGAAATGGTAGAGGTAGAGAAAGTGATTCCGACTGGAGCGGATCTGTATGCTGGATTCGGCCGCTTGAACGCCTATAATGCCTTTAGCAAGATTGATTTAAATGTGAAATTAAAACCTGTAGTTGATAACGTTAGACTCGTTTCAGGTACAGCAACAAAAGGCTCAAAAGTAGAAGTGAAGAAAGGGAACGCAGTCCTTGCTAAAGGAACTGTAAATGCCAAAGGAGCATTCTCTTTAAAAATTCCTGTTCAAAAGGAAAAGACAAAGCTACTTGTTACAATTTCATCTAAGGATGCAAAAACAACACTTAGAACATATGTGACTAAAGGCAAGGCTCCTGTTGCTCCTAAGGTTAATGCGATTAGCAATAACACTACGTATGCAACAGGTACTGCCCCGCGTGATACGAAAGTCGTCATTACGAATGCCAAGAAAAAAGTCATTGCACAGGGCAATGTCGATAGATCTGGTAAATTCAAAGTGAAAATGGCAAAGCAAAAGGCAGGAACTGCACTCTATGTTAAGAGTGTCGATATTGCAAAGCATTCGAGCAAGCAAGTCAAAGTTGTTGTGAAGAAGGCTAAATAATGAAGTGAAACGGAGCGCTGTTGTGATGCAGCAGCTCCGTTTTTCTGTTTGTATAAAACGATAGAGTCATATAAGTTAGCTGTTATGATATTCAACAAACAGGCTATTATATTGAAGTTCGGAAGGGTTTTATTAAAGGAGAGTATTATGTACACAATTGGACAAGTAGCTAATTTTTTAGGTGTATCTAGAGATACCCTTAAATTTTATGAAGAAAAGGGATTAGTAAAGCCTAAGCAAAATATTGAGAATGGGTATAGAAAATATAATCATTTTGATATATATGATATAACAACAGTGAATTTCTATAGAGAGATTGATATTGAAATAAAAAAAATCCAGGAATTAAGAAAGAGTAAGAGTATAGAGGAAATTAAATCATTATTGGAAGAGAAAGAACAAGATGTTTTAGAGAAAATAGAATATAAAAAACTACTTTTAAAAAAGCTTCAAATAGTAAAAGAAGATTGTGAAAAAATCGAACAATATTTAGGAGAATACACAGTAAAGGAAATGAAACCTTTAGAAATAAAGGGGGAAATAGAACATTTTACTGCGTATGATGAATATGAAACTCTAAAAAAGAATGCAGACAGCTTAAAGAAAGCAGTTACCTTAACCTCTTTAAGAAGAATCATCTATTTCAATGAAGAAGGAATTCTAGAAGAAAAGTTTATAATTGTAAGAAAGGTAGAAGATTTTGACCAGGAAATAGAAGGTGAAATTCTTTCCCATTCAAAATGCATTTATACAGTTATTGAAAATGGAAGATGGTCAACTGGTGGAAAAAATATTGATGATAATGTGGAAGCTGGTTTAAGAAAAGTAGCATTAGAAAAAGGATATGAACTTTTGGGGCTAGTTTATGTAAATCTATTACTTACTACATATGAAAATGGATTTGAACGTGTATTTTTAGAGATTTATGCACCTATAAAATAATGCCGACATGTATTGACCTGTGAGTAACTCCTAGGTTTAAGCTAATGATATTCGTAAATATGAGCGTTAATATATTTATGAAATACTTAGTTTGAAGTGGGGATTATGCATGAATAGAGAAAAGAAACTAAAAAAACCAGTAGCAAGTTTTATTTTACTAACCAATATCATATTTTTACCCCTTTTTTGTCTTGTAGGAGCCGCACATATGTTAGGATTTCCTACATGGATCATTGATGTACTATTCTGTATAGCGGCTTGGTCTTCAACTTTTGCTTTTGCAGTACTGTTTAAAAAAATCTATCCTAGACAGAGTTTTATACAATTTGTAAAAGCAAAATTCAAGCATAAACTTAAAATTTCTATCATTTTTATTGCAATTATGATTCAAGTTTTAATATTTTTGCTGGTTTTGTTTATTGTGTCTAATCATAGTGAAGTAGATTCTATTTTTACTATTTCTTCATGGGGAATGCTGATCTATTTCTTTTTCAAAAACCTTCTTTCTGGGCCATTAGGAGAAGAACTGGGGTGGAGAGGTTTTGCTCAAATTGAGCTTCAAAAGAAGTACTCACCATTAAAAGCTTCGATAATCATTGGGTTTTGGTGGGGTATTTGGCATCTACCCATATGGTTTACTACAGGACTTGGGGGCATTGTTTTAATCAAATATATACTATTCTTTATGATTGCAATCATGTCTACCAAGATCGTCATGACAGCCTTTTATAACTTAAATCAAAATTTAATCATTCCGATTATCATTCACCAATTCTTTAATTTTTTTATTGGTTTAATAAACGGAAGCTTAATCGATTTAATCATGTATAATGCAATTTTTTATTTAGTAGTTGCAGTTTTACTCATCATTATAAATCCGAAGAAAGTATTATACGAAAAGAAAGATAAAAACTCTATTAATGGGGAGCATTACGTGGTTTAGTGGTAGTTTTTACAGCTTTACATTTCAAAAATAGGGCGTGATGGTGTCATAGGATCTGACGTTGTTGCCTCCTACGACAATTACGGATGGAAGATAGATCTAGCGGAGAAAAGAGGCGGGACTCCTACGGGAAGAAACAAGCGAGACTTGGACCACCCTCCAGGAGTGAAGCGGCTCAGAGCTTACTCACCGTAAAGTAGATACTGTGATAGTGACGGCCTGTTGCCAACCATATTTTAGCCTGAACATATATTTGGGGTTTCCTTTAAGATAAAGTACTTTTGTCCCAGCCTCATTTGAAAGGTGCTTATTCGATTCTAAATATGCTGTAAAGAAGCTGCTTCAGAATCAAGAATCTGGCCTCTTTCTATATAGTAGATTCTGCTAGCTAATCTTTTCGCATCTGTATGTTGATGCGTTACAAGAACAATTGGAATACGCCATATCTCGTGGATGCGCAGCAGTTCTTCATGTGCGCGCATTCTCGTCTTTTCATCCAATGCGGAGAACGGTTCATCGAGAAGCAAGAGATCCGGTTCTGTTGCAAGCGCACGGGCTAGTGCGACACGCTGTTTCTCACCGCCTGATATTGCTTTAGGATATTGATTGGCGAGATGTTCAATATTGAGCTGAGCCATTAGTTCTTTGGCGAATGCTTCATTTTTCATGCCGTATGAAATATTCTTCCAAACTGTTTTATGAGGGAAAAGTGCATAATCTTGAAACAGATAGCCAATGCGTCTGTCTTGGACGGAGACATTGGCTTTTCCTGATTCGTAAATGGTTCTGTCCTTTAGTTTGATATGACCTTCCTCAGGCTTAGCAAGTCCTGCAAGACAATTGAGGATCGTTGTTTTGCCAGAGCCAGATGGACCGAATAGAGCAATGATTTCATCAGATGCTTGAATGGCTGCGTCGAGTTTGAAATGGGGCATCTGCTTGACGATATGGAAGTCGAGCATATTAAAAAACTCCTTTAGCGTGTATGTTTCTGCATATTGCGGCGGCTCCACCAATTGAGCCATAATATTGCTGAGAATCCGAGTGCAACGATAATCGCGACCCATAACTTGGCATCATCCATTTTGCCGGATTCAACGGAGAAGTAGATGGCAAGTGGTATCGTATCTGTAACGCCTTTAATGTAACCGGCAATCATTAAGGTAGCACCGAACTCACCAAGTGCGCGAGCGAATGTGAGCACGAGACCTGAAAGCAGACCAGGCCATGCAAGCGGAAAAGAGACAGTCCAGAAGATACGCCAATTCGAAGCGCCCATTGTACGTGCAGCATTCTCAATATTCGGATCATATTGCTGGAATGCAGCTGCAGCGCTTTGGTACATTAAAGGGAAAGCGACGACGATCGCAGCAATAAGTACACCATACCATGAGAAGACAATTTGGAAATCAAAATATTTCATGAGCGGCTTGCCAATGAATCCGTGCTTGCCGAATATGAAGAGCAGGCCAAAGCCTACAACAGTTGGCGGGAGGACGAGCGGCAGCAGGATGATCGCTTCGACCACGCTTTTACCAAAAAACTGACGGCGGCTAATAAGCCGTGCCAGAAAGATGCCGATAATGAACACAAAGACTGTTGCAATGGCAGCTGTTTTGAGAGAGAGCCATAAAGGTGAATAATCCATTTCATTCATTGGAATTCCCGCTTACTTCTCGAATCCGTATTTTTTCAGGATTTCCTGCCCTTTATCTGATTCTAAATAATCAACAAAGGCTTTTGCTTGCTTTTGATGCTTCGTATCACTCGTTACAGCTGCTGGATAAGTGATTGATTCATGCCATGATTTGTCGGCTGTATCAAGAATATCGACTTTATCTGAAATCTTGGCATCACTTGAATAGACAAAGCCAATTTCAGCATTTCCTGTTTCTGTATACGTCAGTACTTGGCGTACGTCTTTACCCATGATGAAGTTGTCTTTCAAAGCGTCCCATTTTTTCAAATGTTCCAGTGTTTCTTTCGTATACTCACCTGCAGGGACACTGTCCGGATTCCCGATTGCAATCTGTCCGGCTGTCTTTGGAGTAATGTCTTTAATCTTCGTTACAGCTGGTTTCTCGCCTTTTTTCGCTACGAGCACGATACTGTTTCCAGTAACGTCTGTGCGTGTACTTTTCCGAATGTCTTTGCTTTCTTCAAGCTTGTCCATCCATTCCTGGTTGGCTGAGATGAAGACATCCGCAGGCGCACCTTGTTGAATTTGCTGAGCAAGTGTTCCAGAACTTCCAAGATTGAATTTCATTGAAACATTATGTTCTTTCTCGAAATCCTTTTGCATTTCTTCAAGGGCATCTGTCAGACTGACGGCTGCAGATACAGTTAATTCAACTTTTTCAGAAGTATCTTTTTTAGTAGTATCTTTCTTATCGGAGCTACTGTCATCACTTTTTCCACTACAGGCGCTTAGAACGGCCATTAAGAGGATTAGAATAAATAATAATTGCTTCTTCATTACAAAACACCTTTCTTTTATATTAGTTATATCTATTTATAATAGATTATGTCTGATTATAACTAAGAGGGTTGTTAATGTAAAATAATAACTGGGAATAATTATGTAGAATCGGGGTGATTTAAATTAGTGTTGAAGAAGTATATACAGTTGAGGAAGTTGCGAGTTTGCTTAAGGTTTCAAAACTGACAGTCTATGACTTAATCAAAAAGGGTGAGCTAGATGCTTATCGTGTAGGCCGACAGATGCGAATTGATAAGCAAACGCTAGACAATTACAAGCAACAGGGCAAGGGAAGTAGTGCTTCGCAAAAAAATATTGGGAGTACAGGTGCGGGGATACAAAGGACCGGGCAGATTGTAATTAGTGGACAGGACCCGTGTATGGATATGCTTGCTCGTGGGCTAGAAGCAAAAGGCGGTCAGCCGCTAAGGTCGCAAAGCGGCAGTCTTGATGGACTTATCGCAATGTATAATGGTACTGCGGATATTGTTAGTACACATCTCTATGATGCGGAGACGAACTCGTATAACATACCTTATATTAAGAAGCTTTTCGTGAGTCAATCCTTCATCGTCATGCATTTCATCTCTCGTGAAGCGGGATTCTATGTGGCGAAAGGGAATCCGAAACGGCTTATTAGCTGGGACGACCTGAAACAGAATGGAATTGTACTTGCTAATCGTGAACGTGGAGCGGGTGCGCGTGTACTGCTTGATGAGCAACTGCGTTTGCACGAAATTAAAACAGATAGCATTAACGGATACGACTTCATACAGACGAGTCATATGGCAGTCGCTGGCATGGTCGCAAGTGGTCGCGCAGATATTGGTGTTGGCATTGAAAGAGTAGCAAGTGGGGCTAATATTGATTTTGTACCGCTCATTACAGAAAGCTACGATCTCGTTCTCTTGAAAACAAAGGAGAATGAGCAGTTAATTCGTAATGTACAAGAGTTACTGACAAGTCGTGAGTTGCAGGATGAGTTGGCTTCACTTGGCTATGATATAAAGAACATGGGTGAGGTTTTATACGAACAATAGATTACGAGATAGGATAGGAGGTATATGTGGAATTTTTATATGAGCTATCCGGACAGGGATGGGCAAGTGGGTATATTGCTATCAACGATCATGAAAAGGTTCATTTCACTTGTAGTTACACATCTGAGGGGATAAGCGAATTGCTATTTAGACTTTATCAACTTGCTGCTAATGTACCTTTCTATGAAATGGATCCGAACCCGATGTTTTGGGACGAGGAGCCGGATGGCACTTGCTGGACGTTGAAAAGAATAGGTAAAAATGATTTGCTTATTGAAATTAAACATTCACAAGAGAATCCTGAGGAAACAAAGACGCTAGTCAATGAACAAATCAACTTTTGGGAATTTGTAAGCATTGTAATGAAGCAGGCAGATATTCTCTTACAAAGACAAGGATTTATCGGGTATGTTGAGGCTTGGGGAAGCGAATTTCCTTTATCAAGCTATCTTCGCTTGAAAAGTTTGATGGAGGACGACGAAATACTCTTGAAAGAGTCAGAAAATCATCATGTACAAACGAATGATATGAGTGATTTACAGAGAGAATTAACATGGCTACATGCTCTTACTAAAAATGAGTAAAGGCGGTCTTTCTATGGAAAATTTAATCAAATTGCTCGATTCAAGAAAACCTAGAGTGAAGGAAGAGCATTTAGAAAAAGTTGAAGAGACACTGAGTGCGAGGTTTCCGAATTAACATAAAGATTACTAGGTGAAGCATGATAAAAATGAAAACGACTGATAACGAGATATCCTTGATACTTAGTAGATTCGGTAGACTTGATATTGAAGAGAATGAACATCCAAGAGAAACGTTCTCTGTAGGTTTACTCGATGTCTTTGACCATCAATTAACAAATAAAGAAGCGGTAGAAAAAATTGTTACTTATACATCTAAAGATAAAGGATATAAACACTTTACAAATGTTTGCCAAATTATCCTTAACAGAGTGTTGTTTCTCTAATTTCTTTTTTGATCGTACTGTAATTATTGGTAATTATGAATTGACACTTCCGGTTTATTGTCTAAATCACGGTCTAATGGAAGAATTCAAAAGAAAAGCAAGAGAAGTTCGTCTGTATATTAGATAGACAGTTCACTTTAATTTGAAGCGTCTTCATCGTAGACAATGAATAATTGTTCTCTATAATCAGCTAAAAGAATGTATAGTTTTTAGAGGTCAAGTTACATAGTCAAGCCAGTGTTAGAATATGAGATAAGTTTATATAATTCCCTTTTGATTTTTCAGGGCAGGTAGAAATATCTGAATAGCTATTGAAATGCCTTAGTTAGGTGAGGGAAAGTAATTAGGAGGACTTAAAATGGCAGAACATCATTTTCATTTAAAAGCAGATTGGCCGGGTGGCCGTAACAGTGAGGGGTTCATTAATGCTGGCAATTTGCAGACGAAAGTATCCATTCCAACTGAAATGGAAGGCCCTGGTGTGGGAACGAATCCAGATGAAATGCTTCTAGGTGCTGCGGCAACATGCTATATTATTACACTTGCTGCTATGATCGAGCGTGCCAAACTGCCGCTTGATCGCATGTCACTCGAATCTGTCGGTATTGTAGAAGAAACGAAAGGTGTCCTTACATACAAGAAAATCATCCATAGACCTTTCGTAGCATTGACGACTGAAGCTACAAATAAAGACCGCAGTCTCTTGAAACGATTAACTGAAAAGGCAGAGACAAGCTGTATGATCTCTCGTGCATTAAAAGGTAATGTGGAAATAACACTAGAAGCAACAATTGAATAGAAGGAAAAGCGCATCGAACTGGATTAGTCTGGAACGGTGCGCTTTTTCTATGTGTGTGTAAAGCCGTAGCAAGGTGACTGTTAGGTTATCAGATAGAGGCTGAGAACGACTTCACTTGAACGGATTATTTTGGGTAAAAAATATCTATTATCATATTCAACAAACGGTGCAGATTAGTTCCATTAGTGCATAAAAGATAACTAACTATAGTGATATGGTTAGTGATAAGGTTGGAGGTAATATAATTTAAAGAGAGGAGTAGCTATATGGAAGATAGAATGAGAATCCTTATTTTAAGAAAGTTAACGACAACCTTTGTTGTCTCAACTATGTTTTCATTACTGTTAGTTCTTATTTACGGTATTTCAGATGGCTTTGAATTTGTATATAACCAAGGAAATCAATTTATCGGTTGGTTCTACATCTATTTAATGTATATTGGCGTGGTTGTACTCGTTTACGGGAATTTAGTATCAGTAATAATAGAACTGCAAACAGAATGGTTTCAGCAAAATAGTTGGCTATATGTATTCGTTCTTGGGATTTTCGGATTAGTTAACGGGGTATTTTTCAAGAAGGAACATTTGCCTTACTCGGAATGTTGGTTGCAATTATTTATGGAATTATTGATAAGTGGCTATATAAAAGAATTAAAAAGAATAAGAGTATCAAAATGTTTCTTCTTTTACCTATCGTTTTGTTAGGAATATTTTGGTGCTATTTTCAAGTCACTTCTCCACCTATGCCGCCATTTACAAAAGAAGATGCTGTTCATTTAGTAACAGCTGGTAAAGATCCGGTAAATAATCTATTTCCCTTAGACATTGGTAAGTGGGAAGGTACTATTGGCGGTTATCATGTTACAAGAGAAACGAGTGCAAGAGAAATTGGCAAGGAGATTTATATAGTTGCCTTTACGGAAAGTTGGGAGAAAGGTAGTGAAAAAGGTACTTTCGAATCATCTTATAAAGTTGAAAGAGGAGGTCTAACTGCTAGTGGCCAAAGTGGAAAAATACCACCTTACTATAATGGGGATTAACGAGTGGTAACGCTTTTTCTTAGTGAGTTAGTTCAATAAGTGTAATTAAGATTCAACAATATTTAATTTTTATTCATCTATAGGTAAGAGGAGGAATTGTGTGAGAATACCAATGTTATTTTTTGGTTTGTCTATTTTTGTTTTATTAAGTACTGTTGGATGCTCTAATTCAACGAATACAAGTAAAATGGGAACTAATAAAACTGAAAATTCTAGCGTGAAAGGGATTTTAACGTCAGAACCTGATGCTGATATATTTCAATTCGATGGTGTGGTTTATAAGGCTGGAATTGATTGGGTTGAAGAACTAACTTTAACAAAAGACAAACAAGTAGGAGAAATAAAAACAAGAAATGATGCAGATACAAACTTTGAAGATGGGATGTCGAATAAATTGCCTGTTGGTGCAAAAATTTTCTCTGCTAAAGAAGAAGGAGAAGTTGGAGGACCGATTTTACTCGTAGAATCAGAAGAGAAACTTTTTAAATACTATGGGCTTGTTGAAGGGTAACCAATTTACTTATATCCATAATTAGGAGAGATTTTTGAGTAGGCATATCTATTAAGAGACAGACGGACACCTTGCACTTTGTATTTGCGCAGTGTCCTTCTTCATATTTCCCCAGTCACCCTTAATCGTCTAGATTGTAGTTCTCCCAATCCTGATTTCCTTATGAAAGACCATAATACTTGTCCCTTCATCTAATAATTCGACAACTCGATTATACATGAGCTTACCTTACCAGTTGCACCAGCATAATACATTCTCTATTTTCCTTTGTCCTTTTTCATATTCTTAAAAGACTCAAAAAAAACACACCAGGCGTATCCACAAATTCAACGCTTAGTGTGTTTTATATTCTTTATAAATCAGCCAGGCACGTACACATTCAAAGCAGCTATACCTGTCTCCATCATTCTAGTAATACGGTGAAATCAACACATAAACGAGCACGCCTGTTAAGCTGACATACAACCATATCGGCATCGTCCACCGTGCGATTCTCTTGTGCTTAGCCACGTCCATATTAAGACCTTTATTCAGCGTGAACAGGGATAATGGCAGCAGTATGCTAGAGAGGAATACGTGTGTAATCAGAATGAAATAATACAAATATTTCATAAAGCCATCTCCACCAAAGCTAGTTGACCCGGCCATTGCATGATAGGCAAGGTAGGAGATCAGGAATAAAAATGTACTGATAAAAGCGGAAATGATGAAATTTCGATGGGCAGGAATATTGCCCTTTTTAATCATGACAAGCGCACAAACAAGCAGGATGAAAGAAATGCCGTTAAAAAATGCATTGGCGAGCGGCATCACGGTCAAGTCAAATCCGAAAATGGTGTTTGTGGTACTACGTGGCAGGTAATTCAACGCAAGGATAATAATTACGGCGACCACAGAAATGACCCAAATAATGGGCGTGTAATTACGTTGCTTGAGACTAGATGTCTCTTTCTTCATGGAGTTCCCTCTCTTTCTAATTAAGTCATTGCAAATATAGTATAATCATACAGCAAAAAATGGCGTCAGGGACTGAAACAAGACAAAGTTTCATAATCCTGACACTTTTAATGTATTGAAATTTATTTACGAGGAAGCAGATACAGGTCTTCCATCTTTCCTTAAAAGGTAGGGGGAGTTCTTCAATAATAGGCAGACATGTTTCGCTTTTGAAACCCTATTTGTTCCTGGATTATAGCAATATTATTGTGTTTATTTCACATGGATAACATTATGATTACGTTTCTGTACAATGTCGCTAATTTTCAAGTTAACCGGGTATGTTGTTAGAGAATAGAGTCTGGAAACTGCGGACTTAGCAACTAATACTTTAAAGGGTGACGTACTTTGAAACGGAATGCTTTCTTTGATAATGCGAAACTTGTATTAATATTTCTTGTCGTTTTCGGGCATTTGATCCAGCCTTCTGCGCAAGACTCGAGTACGATGCATACAATTTACATATGGATCTATACGTTTCACATGCCGGCATTTATTTTCCTATCCGGTTTCTTTGCGAAGGGAGCGGGGAATAAGGATTATATCTATAACTTGGCCAAAAAATTGCTGCTCCCTTACTTGATTTTTCAGACGCTCTATACAGCATTCTATTTCTTTATTGGTAAAGATAGCTGGCAAACAGGACTGTTTGATCCACAATGGGCACTCTGGTTCTTGTTTAGTTTGTTCAGCTGGCACCTATTATTGATTGGCTTCAAAAAACTAAACCCGGCAATTGGATTGCCAGTCGCATTTACAATTGGTCTTTTGGCGGGTTATATCCCGGAAGTCGGCTCATTATTTAGTCTGTCTCGTACATTTGTGTTCTTCCCATTTTTCTTGGCAGGATATTGGATGTATGCATACCAGCTTAATGTATTAAAGAAGCCAATCGTTCGTTTGGTGTCGCTAGTCGTTCTCTCAGCATCAGCCGTTTATATTTACACGAGTACCAATTTTGATACAGGCTGGTTGCTTGCGTCGAAATCTTATGCTGAACTCGGCTTGCCAATGGGTGGAATCGTTGCAAGATCATTCGTCTACATTACAGCGGTTGTCATGTCTGCAAGCATCTTTGCTTGGATACCATCACGCCATTTCAAGTTGACGACTCTTGGAGCGAGGACACTTTACGTCTATCTATTGCACGGGTTCTTTATCCAGACTTTCCGGAAGAAGGATTTATTCACAATAGATAATGCAGTCGATGCTGGTATTATTATCTTGCTTGCAGCGGGTCTAGTCCTGTTGTTATCCAGCAAGCCGGTATTAGGTATTTGGCAACCATTCATTGAGGGACGCTGGACAGTGCTGAAGGATTACGTTAAATCAGGTATTAGGAAGCAGTCAACATCACAATAAATGAGCTAGAGCGCAATTGGCCAGGAATTATAAAAAAAGGCAGGTGCTCACGATATGAAGGTATGTGTATTTGGTGCAAGCGGTTATGTAGGTTCTTCCATATACGAAGCGT
>Ga0153999_1000409_pt1 | contig 19232 bp, 23 predicted proteins | sample TSNC083MetaG_FD_104675 | JGI IMG/M metagenome (GOLD analysis project Ga0153999, IMG submission 104675) | Attine ant fungus gardens microbial communities from North Carolina, USA - TSNC083 MetaG | ecosystem: Host-associated > Fungi > Mycelium > Unclassified | place: USA: North Carolina, Lumber... | reverse complement strand
TTCTGCCGGCGTCATACGGATGGTCTTCGGGTTCTCGCTGGTCGTTCTGTTCCGGTTAACCTTTACGTTGGAAAGGCGGGTTTTCATCTCTCCCTGGGTGGGATCCGGTTTGACCATTGCGGGACGGGTGAGGGGGCCTTTAGCCATTTATGCAGCCTCTTTCGATAAGACGGATTCAAGTTCACGCATCAGCGCGCGGTAATCGTTCAGGGCCAGTGAGCCTTTGTTATAAAAGTAGAGCGGTACGCAGGCTACCTGTGCCTGTGAGATGTTCTCATCGGCGCGGATACGCGTTTTCAGGTAGTTATCCTTGGTCCGATCGTTACTGGCCAGCTGATCGTGAAGATAGGTATTCATTTTCTTCTTGGCGCCATTGTACTCGTTGCGGAATACGCTGAACTGGGTAAAGCGGGTCTCCCTGATCTCGTCCAGGTAATCGAGAACCACATCTAGCCCCGTCAGGGCGAAGCTGCCGCCATCGACCGGGATGAGCACGTGATCGGCCATAAAAGCTGCATTGGTGGTCGACAGGTTCAAACCGGGTGAGCAGTCGATCAGAATATAGTCGAACCTGTCCATCACCGGCTGCAGGTGGCGAAACAGTATCTTTTCTCGGTGATGACGTGTCAGGCAATTTTCCATCACGCGTTCAAACGACGGATCAGACGGGATAATAAACAGGTTATCGATCACCTCTTCGCCGCTGACGGCCCGTATGATGGCATCAAAAATATTGAAGCGCGGGTTGTTATACAGGTCGCAGATGGTATGGCCATATTGCGCATAGTATTTTTTGCCGTTGGCCATCACCTCGGTTGAGTTGGCTTGCTGATCCCCATCGATAAGCAGCACGCGCCGGCCTGCCTGAGCAAGAGTCATGGCGAGATTGGTGATCGTGGAGGTTTTACCTGCACCGCCTTTGTTGTTCATGATAGCGATGATGCTGGCCACCGTGTTGCTCAGCGGCGTGAGGATGGACTGCACAGGAGCTTCTGTCATCGGGATTTCTCTCTCAATGGAATACTATTGTATTACGTTTAGACGCGGATGTAACTTCGTCACCTGTGCAGATTATAGCAATACAAATGTAATACACAAGTATTTGTATTAAATTACCAATGTATCTCTTTTTCCTTGGTTTTCTTCTGTTCAAACTCCCGGTTAAGTGTAGCTGCTGAGGATGTCGCTACGCTCCGTTTTCCTTACCGCCTTGCGGCGGCCGATCATTTATCCGGATCTTCTCTCAGCGGTAGTTAACGCACACCTGCAGCCCGATGACATATTGGCAGCCCCCGCTGAGAGCGTGACGGCGGGCTGTGCCCGGCCTTCAAGCCGCTTTCGCGGCATAGCCTCGCCGGCGATACCCCCGCCAACTCGGTATTCCACGGTCGGCCTGACACGCGGCGGAGCCTGCCTGCCATGACATCGGGCAGCAGGGAACGGGGGCCGTACCGGCCCCCTCCTGCACCCCTTGAATGGCGAGGTATTCCTTATGTCCCGATATGTCCTGGGTGATTCCGTGCAGGTGATGGCCGGCTTTCCGTCAAACAGCATCGATTTTGTGCTGACCGATCCCCCTTACCTGGTCGGTTTTACCGACCGCAGCGGCCGCAGTATCGCCAACGACAGAAACGATGAATGGGTGCGCCCGGCGTTCCGTGAAATGTTCCGGGTGCTCAAGTCCGACAGTCTGGCGGTAAGTTTCTATGGCTGGAACCGGGTTGATACCTTTATGGCTGCCTGGAAGCAGGCCGGTTTCCGCGTTGTCGGGCATCTGGTGTTTACAAAACCTTATGCCTCAAAATCGGCCTTTGTCGGCTATCAACATGAATGTGCGTATATCTTAGCGAAAGGGCGCCCGGCATTGCCGGCACAACCACGCTCTGACGTTCAGCCCTGGGAGTACACAGGAAATCGTCATCATCCAACGGAAAAGCCGGTCTCGGTCCTTCAGCCACTGATTGAATCTTTCACACAACCCGGCGCGATAGTGCTGGACCCCTTTGCCGGTTCCGGTTCGACCTGCGTCGCCGCAGCCCAGGCCGGCCGCCGCTATATCGGTATCGAGCTTTTGGCGCAGTACCACGCTATCGGTCAGCAGCGCTTGCAGCGTCTGCGCACCCTGAACGCGGCGTAAACGAGGAGCATCAGCGATGAATTACACCGGAAATGAAGAGCTGCGCGCCGCGATAGCGGCACTGTCCAACGACATGTGTGATCTGCACCTGCGGCTGCGGGGACTGGTGAGTACGTATTACTGGAACAGTGACGTGCTGGCAGAGCGCCTTGCCGGCCATATCCTGCGGGACGCGCACGACCGTTACGTCGAAATTTACAAGACGATCAACGAGCTGGAACACCATTTCAAGGATTGAACGGCAGGCAGGATACGATCGGGCAGGGGAAACCTGCCCGGGTTGCCTTGCTGTAAGCCTGCGAACGCCGGGGCGCATCGAACGCCCCGCGTCCGTTGAACCGCCACGCGGCACTTGCCGGCGAAGCCGGCGCCGCAACGGGCGCAGGCTGGGCCTGCCCACACCTCTCTAAATTCTTTTCCTTTGACGCCCTGGTGTGGTGACGGCCTGTGCCGTACCCAAACGCTAGTCCGGCACGGTTGTGGCACAAGGGCCGCGATGCTCGCCGTCGGCACCCGTTCGCGCCCGTTACGGGCATTCAGCCGCGCAACGGGCTTGCGCTGCGGCTTTGACGGCGCCCTTGTTCCCCGCCCTCGAGGCCGGCCTTTCGAATGGGTACGGCACCGGCCGGTGTCGCGAACCCTGAAACTCTGGAGGTAGTTCCATGCAACATGCTCATTCCATCACGCTGCAGGTATGCGAATCCGATCGTCTGTCATTCCTGCCGGATATGTTCGGCGACGATTTTCTCTCGGCCGAAATGCAGGTGTATACGCTCGCCGATCGCTATCTGCCGCAGTACAGCGGCGGTTTCTGGCACTTCATCCGTTTACCGGAGGGCGGCGGCTATATGGCCCCCGATAGCGACCGCGTACACCTGATCAACGCCGACAACTGGTTTGACAAAACCGTCAGCGGCGACGCCGCCGGCATTGTACTGACTGCGTTGGCCATCAACCGCCGATGCTGGGTGCATCACGATCGGGGCAATGCCGGTCTGGTGCAACTGCTGATGCAGCGGGAAGAGCAACTTTGGAACTACATCGAGACGCACCCGGAGCGCGGCGACATCATTCGCGCGCTGGATTGACAGGATTTTCACCGAGGGCGGCATGGCCGCCCTGTAAAAAATAATGAGGAAAAATAATATGTTCGGCAGTGTTAAAGAAGTGGCAGCGGAATTGTTCCGTGAGTACGGCAGCGAAGAACCGATCACCGTGCTGATATGGGACACACAGTCAGTGCGGTATGCTCTGGAGAAGCACAACCCCACCCCTCAGGATGTATTGGCAATACTGGAAACCATGGGGTGTACCGACATTGACGAATATCAGCGCCGCGGTATAGGTCATGAATTTGTGGCCGAAGTCATGCGGGGGATCGTGGAAGCCCGAACCGCAACAAGCAGCGTAACGGTCAACAAACTGGAATTACAGCGGTTGTTACATTTTGCCGCCAACCGGCTTGATAGCGACCGCGCCGAGGAAATGACGGAAGATGAGCGGGAGGCCATGCACACCATCGACGGCTTGCTTAATCAGCTCTGATTTGTTGCCGTCCTGCGTATGTAGGGCGGCATAGTGGTTTACCTGTGAGCGCGCGAAACCCCCTTGTGCCGCTTGCAGCGGCAGGCAGGCGAGGCGCGCGGCTGCGCCGCCCGCCGACGCTGCCATTCGGAGAATGTACCGGACTTGTCTTTCTTACCTGGTACTTTCAAGAATATCGTTTTTCTTCCTCTTCTTACTCTTCCCGCTCCTGTTTCACCAGGCACTTTGCGAATGCGGTAGTGCCTGGGCGTCCGGGCGCGCTGTTGTGCTGCGCATGGCGCCGGCTTGCCGTCGCCACCCTGCGGGCTTCCATCACTGACGCCAGGGCACGCTTGCAGCGGCAAATTTGCCGCGCCGCGCAGGGAACGCACCGCGCCACAGGCGCTTTAAGGTCGCCCCTCCGGCCGCTGTCGCGCCGGCGTGTCGGGTGGGTGCCCGTTCATTCTTCCGTGGTACGTCTGCTGCAGTGAGCCTTCCCGTCGCGGCTGATAACAGCACAGCGCTTCGCTTAACGACAAGGGGTGAAATGCACTCCGCCAAAAACTTTTCCTCCCTGCGGTCAAAAAACTTTTCGTCTCCGCCCCTTGCCGACGCTCCCCGCCGCGCTGACTCAGCCTTTTCGCGACGGCGAATACTCACAGCGGCATCAATCAACCACCCGGAGGAATGCAACATGCACCCACAAAACGTCAACAGCGCGACAACGAAGCCTACAGCAGCATCTGCACAGACCCACTGTGGCCTGACCGTACCGCAGGTGTATGACCTGTTTTGCTACGTGAAAGCGGTGTGCGGTCGTTCGACCGGCACCATTGAACCGCCGGTCGTACCGGCAGGTGCGGAAGAGGTGTTCGCGGACTTTGGGGATTTTGACACCATTTCGGTGTGGATCGTCAAGGGATGGCCGGTGGCCGCCAGCGATCAGATGACCATGACCCACTGGAGCCTGAGCACCGGGCGATAAAAAAGCGGCATTGCAGCCGCTTTCTCACCGCCAGTCCTGACGCCATCGGGACTGGCACAACACGTGATAACTGAGAGGAAACCACTATGTCTAACATCGAGTCTACCTTACCGGCCAAGGGCAAAACAACCCGCCCGGCCAAATCTACAGCCAAGAAAAACGCCCTCGCGGAAAAAATCGAGGCGGCGCTGGCCAAGGCCGTGCGCAAAACCGCCGCGCTCGGCCAGCTGGTGCTGACAGACCTGAACGTGCGCAAGAAAAAGTCCTCGCAGACGTCGATCGAGGGGCTGGCCGCTTCCATCCGTTCAGCCGGTCTGCTGATGAATCTGGTCGTGTTCGAGCTGGAAGATGGCCGGTACGGCGTCGCCGCCGGTGAGCGGCGCACGCTGGCGCTGCGCTGGTTGATGGAACAGGAGAAAGACGCCGACAAGACCACCCCGGACGGCATCGTGACCGACGATTACCCGGTCGAGGTGCTGGTCGTCAGCAAGGCGATGGCGCGCGTGGTGTCGATGATGGAGAACAGCCAGCGCGAGCAGATGCACCCGGCCGATCAGGTCACGGCGTTCCGCGATTTGTCGGCGGACGGGCAAACCCCGGCACAGATTGGCGATCTGCTGGGGTTCAGCACGCGCCACGTCCAGCGCTGTCTGCGTCTTGCGACGATGGCACCGGTGCTGCTCGATGCGCTGGCCGACGACCAGATCACCCTCGACCAGCTGCAGGCGCTGTCGGCCACCGAAGATCATCAACGTCAGTGTGACGTCTGGGAAAACGCTTACGGGTGGGCGGCTGCGCCGCAGCACCTGCGCGAGGCGGTGCTGAAAGGCGAAGTCTCGGCCAAAGACAACAACCAGCTGGCATTCGTCGGGCGCGAGGTCTACGAGGCGGCGGGCGGCACCTTCAAATTTGATCTGTTTACCGACGAGGGCTTTTTGACCGAACCGGCGATGCTGGAACGACTTGCCCGCGAAAAACTGCACGCGCTGGCGCAGCAGGTGGCCGAGGACGAGGGCTGGAGCTGGGCGGAAGGGCGCATTTCGGCCATTAAAACGTGGGGTGAGGATGCGGAGCTGTACCGCGAGCTGGCCGAACCGCAGCCGGAATTTACCGCTGACGAACAGGCCGAGATCGCCCGGCTGAAAGCGCGGCTCCGCGAGCTGGAAGCGGCATTCGAGGCGGCGGATGGCGATACCGATACCCACGCGCTGAACGTCGAAAGCGACGCGGTACAGGCCGATATTGCGCGGCTGACCGCACAGGCGATCATCCGTTCATGGCCGCAGGCGATGCGCAGCGGCGGCGGGGTAGTGGCGTCCCTGCGTGGCGGCAAGGTGGTTTATCAGCGCGGGATCGTGCTGCGGGCGAGCGAAGCAACCTCCGGGAATGGCGCTGATGACAACGGCGAGGGCGCAGCGACCACTGAAACGGCTGCACCGAAAACCAAGGAGAAAGGGCTGTCGGCGGCGCTGATCACCAGTTTGTCGGCGGAGCGCACACTGGCGGTGATGGGCGCGCTGGTCGAGAACCCGACCGTCGCGCTGGCGCTGCACACCCACACGTTGGTCGTGAAAGTGTTCGGTTCACGCTACGCCAGTTCGCTGCTTCAAACCAGCCTGACCCCAAAACGTGCGGAGCTGCTGACCAAAGCCCCGACGGCAGAAGGGAGCCGAGCCGATCGCCTGCTGGGCGAGCTGCACGCGCAGTGGGAAGCGAAATTGCCGCTGGAGTGGAATACCGATTTCACATGGTTGCTGACGTGGGAACAGGCCGAGGTCGTGGCGCTGCTGGCGTACTGCGTCGGCCTGTCGCTGGATGCCGTGCAGCTGTGGCCTGAGAAGGATGGCAAAGTCGGCGATGCCCTGACGCCGCTCGAGCACGCGCTGGATTTCACGCTGCGCGACTGGTGGCAACCGACCAAAGCCAATTACTTCGGGCGGATCAGCAAGGAGCTGATGAGCGATGCACTACTTGATGCCGGGAAGGTGGCGCAGGCGGCCTCGGTGCTCAAGATGAAGAAGGGGGATGCTGCGCAGCTGGCCGAGGACGAGCTGACCGCCAGCGGCTGGGTGCCGGAGTGCCTGCTGCCGGTGGCCGATGACACCGCCGATTTACATGACGCTGACAACAGCGCCGCCGCGTAACCGACAGGGAGCTGCCGCCCTGCAGGCGGCAGAAAACAGCGATGAAAAAAGCATTCAATCTGGAAACATTGACGGCGATGAGCGCCGACGAACTGGAGCAGTACCGCAATCGGGGCAGGGAGTACCGGGTGATGCTCAACTGCGCGGTGCTGGGTCAGCTGGCGCTGCCGAAAGGCTGGCATGTGGTGGCAGAAGAGGGCTGCGAGTTCTGCGGGCGCGTGCCGGTGGTGTGCCGGATAAGCCCGGCAGGGGATGAGGCGACGGCGCTCTATTTGTGCAGCGCGGGCGCGGAGGTGCCTAACTGGTCAATGGCGCTGCCGTTCGACGGTGGTCAGTCGCTGGCGTGGCTGTACCTGGATGAGCATTACACCCCGACCACGGTCAACCGGGTGCTGCATACCGTGGCGGGCTATTACCGACTGGGGTTCTGGCGGCCGGAAAAGCTGGCGGTCGCGCTGCGGATGGGAGGGCATTGCCTGTGATCCCGAACCATCTTGCTCTGGTGCCGTGGCACCCATATCGGCAGGCCGTCTGGCAAGCCATCGCGCAGGTCGAAGCCCGCCGTGAGTCAGGCAGACGGTTGTCCGCCTACCCGTATGCCACGGCTTTTTTCCGCCAGTTAACCGGGCGGCCCACCCTTTCAGCCAAGGACATCCGCATGATAGACGTGACCTACCGGCCCGGCGATCGTCGCCGCGCCACGCGCAAGGAAGACTATATTGACGCACTCGACACGCTGATTGCCAGCCGGGGCGAGCACTGTTATTCCCCGTTGCCGGGCGACACTCGCGATACGCTGTTCCCGGAAGTGAACCGCCGCCGCCGTCAGCGCTTCGAACACCGGCTGACGATGAAACACACCCGTCAGGCGCGCATTGATGACACACTCCGGCGGCACAAGCGGCGACGTTATCAGGTGCGGCTGGCGCAGGCGGAAATCGAGCTGGCGTTCATCACGCCGGGCGAGCTTGACCGCTGGGTGCGGCGTGCGCAGCAACAGGGACTTGTCGAGGATGACCTGAGCGGACTGGTGCTGGCATGGACGGCGCGGTTTCCCTGCCTGGCCGAACTGGATAGTTACCTCTGGGCGGCCATGCCGTTCTGGGAAGCCCGTCTGCAGGTCAGTCTGATCAGCGATGAGTTGTCCGCTGAAGCACGTACCGATAAAGCGGCGCGGTTGCCGAATCGCCTGTTAGGCCGCTAACCCCCGGACAACAGGCTGCAGTGGCTGCGCCACTGCGGCTTGTTGCTCTTTGGTTCCTGCGCCAGGTATGTCGGTGGTTTCGGCAAGGGAGAAGGCTCTTGTTGATAGTGCAGCGGTGACGGTCGGGCATGGATGTGCTGATTCTGAACGATTTGCCTGGCGATGCTATGCGGTGGTGGGCGTCCGGGCACGCTGTCGTGCTGCGCATGGCGCCGGCAAGCCGTCGCCCCCCTGCGGGCGTCCATCGCTGACGCGAAAGGCCCGCTTGCAGCCGGCAGTGCCGGCGCCGCTATTCACTGTTCCCCGGTTACCGGCGATCGCTAAGGACGCCCCGACGTTCCGCCGTGTCGAGGGTTTTCATTCTCATCTTACTCACCAGTGGCCATCTCTCTGCGAATTTTTGCGGAGGGCTGTTCGTAGCACCATCCCCGTTCTAAAAACAAGGTACTGGCAAGCCACGCCTCCGGCGCCCTTGTTTTTCTCCTGGTCTGTCGCTTCTTCGCCCTTTGCCGCAAAGAACTCGCTGAGAGATGGAACCTAGAAGGAGCAAACCAGAATGAAAACCAACAACGTCAAAACCGCCGCTGCAGAATCTGCCGAGAGATGTGCGGGATTTTGCGAACCAGATACCTCTGAGCCGTGGGAAAAGCCCGGCGTGCAATATCCCGCAGCCGTGCGAGCGATGGAAATGCAGTTTCGCTATTTAGACGACCTGAATGATCTGTATGCGCAAAGCAGCACGTCACCCGACGAGCTGGAGCAGGCGCTTTATGAGATTTTCAGGCGGATGACAGAACGCGTCCAAAGCTGCGGGGCTGACTATAAACTCCCGGACAAACCGCGGGTGGCCTACGAAATGATCCAATATTGGGTCAGAGGGCAACGCGTAGCGCAACGCTGCTTCGGTGAAATCGGTCAGCGCGCCTGGGAGCATGCTCGCTACCGCTTGGCGCTCGAGATGGCAGTGGAGTATTCGTATAACTAAACCGCTATGGTCTTCCTCCGGTGGCTGGCCGCACTCATCCAGCCATCAGCCCTACTCGTCTAGCCTGTCGCAAGCGGTTGGCAAGTCTCGCCGAACCCCTGCGGGTTTCGGGCCCGCCGGCTCAGGTCTGAAAACCAACAGCAACGTCAAAAGCATGCGCTTGCAGCCGGCAGTGCCGGCGCCGCTTTTCACTGTTCCTCGCCTGGGCGAGGAACGCTGCAGACGCCCCGGCGTAATAACGCCGTGTCGGGTGTGTTCATTCTCTCTTGATATGGAGGTTATCTCCCGTCAGCCCCTTACGCGGAGGGCTGTTCGTAGCACCATCCCTGGGCAGAAAACAAGGGTAAATGGCACGCCTTCGGCGCCCTTGCTTTCTGCCCAGGTCTGTCGCTCCTTCGCCCTTTGCCGCGAAAGGTCCCGACGAGAGATGAATTAACCACCAGAGGCAGGAGAGCAGAATGAACACACAGAACGTCAACGTCAAAACCGCCGCTCAGGAGCCCTCGGAAAGATGTGGGGAGAGGCTGAACGCTATCTGTCAGAACGAGATGCCAATTTTATTGAAGGAATGCCTGTATGTCCTGAATGAAATAACGAATCGCAGACTGCCGCGAGGTAGCCGTTATCCCGATAATTATGCACTGGCCTCGGCCATTGAAGCCGTTTTACGGGCGGTTGAACAAGAACAATCAGCCGCAATTCAACGTGATCAAAAGGAGGTTTTCAACCAAAAAACGCAAATCCATAAATGAAAAAAGCAGCGTTTCCGCTGCTTTCTCGTGCCGGTCTACCCCTAGGAAAGTTAGCCCGGCTCTCAATAATCGATTGGAGTAAAACTATGACTATTGAATTTTCAATCATTACATCAACTGACTCTTATGTAAAGCAGTTGGCGGCAAATGACGAAGCGCCGAAAAAGCAAACCCGCATACTGCGGGACAGCCTCGAGGCTACGGCAGTTAAACCTGAACTGCGTGCATTGGGGCGGCATATTGCAAAATGTCAGCGTAAACGCCAGCCGGTACGCATTCCGGCTATGCGCGGTAGTGAGCTGGGGCAGGTATTGCGCACGTTAGAACTGAAACGGGCCTACGCCTGATAACACGAACTGCCGTCCTGCTGGACGGCAGTTTTACCCAACTCAATGTGGAGAAACACATGACATTTTCAACCGTAGAACAGACCCGTGATAACGCGGGCGTGATCGCAGATATTACCGTTAATCCTTCCCAAGGGGGGGAAGTTATTCCCTCTGTATCTATTGACCGCATTATTGCGCAGCGAAATGGTGGCATTGCTCAATTCATGGAGGGAATGGCATTGATCCATTCGGCCGCTAAACAGCTTTCAGAGGCGGCCAAAAAAGAATATTTGTGTGGTTACAGCGACGTGGTCAAACAGGCGTTGGATTGGAGAGGCAAACCAGAAAAATACGGTGATGCGGTTGCCAAGCTGATTGATCGGAAAGTTTGGGACCGGCTGCTGAGTGATACCGGTATGTACACGCTGATGAGCAGCAAACAGCGGGATGAGTGGGATCGCCAGCTGAACAGCAAGGATTGCCCAGAGGTCACGCTTGATACGGTGCTGGCGACGTTTAAACAACTTAATGCCGATAAGACTGTTACCTTTGAGAAAGGAGTAATAGACGTATTTCGCAGCCTGTCATGGGACTACAAAACCAACAGCCCATGCCGCCTTGGGAAAAAGATCATCGTAGAACGCTTTCTCAGCACATGGCGGTACGGGAAATCAAGTTTCACGTGGGAAGGGCAACAACTGCTCGATGATCTGGCGCGTCCATTTTATTTGCTTGATGGGAAGGCGGTGCCGGACTTCAGGTCAGGGGACGGTCAAAAATACGCTGATTTCTTTGGCACTGGCAACAAAATTAGCGAGTTGTGTGATCTTGAATATTTTACCGTTAAGGGCTTTGCCAAAGGGACAGGACATATCGTTTTTAAACGCCCCGATCTGGTAAATAAAATTAACGATATCGTGGCGCGCCAGTTCCCAGGGATGTTGCCACCTCGCTTGTAACCAGTAAGTCAGACCTAAGGAGGCAGGCAGGGAAATCCCTGCCTGGAAAATATGCCCGATCATTATACATTTTAACCAATGTGCCATTTTGTCAATATTCTGTGATCATGGCTTGAGTGTGCCAACTGCAGAAATAGTGGCGAACTGTTGAAGTGTTAACTGCTGCCGGGCGGATAAAAGCCCTGTGGCTTCGCCACGGCTGCTTTCGGCCCTCTGGGTCTGATTCAGTCCAGTAATGCCCCTTTTAATTCGATATTGCTGTTTGATGTTTTCCTTTCTTTGACGCCTATTTCTCCTTTCACCAGGGTTGAAAAAAAACACAATGAGCTGAAGCTTCCTGCGGTGGCCGGTCGCATGCGCCCGACCATCAGCCCCACTCGACTAGTCAGCCGTATGCGGCTGACAAATCTCGCCGAACCCGCGAGCGGTTTCGGGCCTGCCGGCTAGGGTCTGAGAGCCAACGTCAACAGCAGGCGCTTACAGCCGGCAAGTGCCGGCGCCGCTTTCACTGGTGGCTCCTTCGGCGCCACCGCTAGAGACGTCCCGCCGTTCCGGCGTGCCGGATGTGTTCATTCTCAAAGTTCTGTCGTTGCCCATCACTCGATAAGTCCCGGCGCAGAGGGCAGGGGGTAGCACCGTCGCCCAGCGCAGTACCAGGGTAGCGCTACGCCGCCGTCAAAAACTTTTTCTTTCCTTCGGTCAAAAAAACTTTTCGTCGTCGCCCTGGCACTGCGCCGTTCGTCGTTGCTCCTTTGCCCTTCGCTGCGACGGAACTCACCGAGAGATGGATTAACCATCGACAAGAGGAAAACCAGAATGAACACACAAAACGTCAACACCGCTGCTCTAGAATCTTCCGAAAGATGTGATCTCAATGACTTTGAAACTTGCCGCCTTGGTCAGTTCGCAGTTCGATTTTTTGCGCCTTCAAGTGATGGTGCTATGCATGGAAACTGCACCTACATGTGCCTTGCAAGCAGTGAATGGGATGCCGCCTTTAGATTCGGGCAGCATTGTAAGAATGTTCATTACGATATCTATTCGGTGACAGAAACAGAGCCAGTTCAGGATGTCGCGTTAAGTACAAATAATTATCGATTTGTCCCGTTGAATTCAAAGTGTTGGCGTTGCCTTGATACAGGGTTCGTGGTGATCGTTACAGCTGATGGAGGCATATACGATGAGATCATGCAACCATTAAAACGCTACGGCATGTTGTCCCCAATTTTCTAATTTATGCGGGGCGATGTCCCCGCTATTTATCATGGAGTTTAAATATGAAAATCGAAAATAAATCTCTTAAAGTTGGGCAGACTGTTTACACCAATCTTTACGGGTATGGCCGTGGCGTAATTTTCGGGGTTCATGGTGAGCCTCTACCAGAAAATGTTATAAATTTTCCAGGAAATGAAATGGTTCATGGAGAAAGAATTGATCTTGATGTTGTGTTTCATTGCGGAAAAATTCTTAGGAATGTGTCTGAAAGCGTTTTAAGGGGGGTTCAGTGGAAGATCTGTGATGATGTGTGTACGCCGTCAGAACTAGATGGAATTCTATCTGCCGCTTTACAGGAAGAGCGTAGGAATGAGAAAGCCAAAAAAGATATGAAAGAAGCCTTTGAAGAAGAGGTCAGGAGATTAAAATCTGCTCCTGAGTTCACTAACCTTAAAAAGGTAGAAAGTAATAACATCAGCGTTGCGGCAGTAGTGTCTTCAAACATTCGGTTATTGCTTAAGAAATATTTTTCAGACGTTAAGTTTACCGTAAAGAAGACAAGCTATAATTCAGTATCAGTACGTTGGACTGATGGCCCAACTTGTGACAAAGTTGAGGAGATAACAGGGAGGTTTAAGAGCGGATATTTTAACAGCATGGAGGATGTCTACGAATATAACGAAAGTCCATTCAATGTTGTCTATGGTGGTATAAATTTCATTTCTATAGACAGAGTTTACAGTGATGAACTCATCGATAAAGCGATATCGCTGTGCAGAGAAATTTATGGTGATAAGGTTCCTGAATGGGCTGATGTAGATTCCTATAAAAAGGGAAAGTTGTTCACGGTAAATGTTAACTCATTGTTCAATAATAACTTGCAAAGTGAAATCAGACTCAAGCTAAAATCGTTTTAGTCAATGATGTGGCGGGTAACCCCGCCATTTTCATTATGATTGGTTAGCTTCCTGCTTAACGTTACTCCTCCCACGTTTTTTTGCTGTAGGTTTTGTTGCTCGGATGATATCCGATATCGCCTTCTCGCTTACTGATATATCTACCGTTTGTAACGCTGATTTTATCTCTGATGCTGTATATCCCTTTGACCTTGCTAAGGTGATAATGCTTTCTTTTAGTGATTCCAAAAGTTCAGTTCTGATGATTTTGTTAGGTGTCAAATCAGGTAAGGATTCGAGCGCCAGTTTTGCTTCTTCTAGCTGATCCTGAGTATAAAATTTAGTTCCTGCCATGTAACCCTCTGATTTAGCCATAGTAGACGTAACCACATTAAACCATATCACCTCTGAGAGGCCAAGCCCGCCCCCTCACTGACGCCTAATCAGGCGAAAAATAGCTCGCATCTAAAAGGATAGACGTAGTAAAATGACGGACAGGAAATGTTTTGTCATTACCGCCTGCACGCAGTCGATAATGCAAAACACCTGGTCAGGGCTACGCCCCGACACCCCGGTTGAGTAGTTAGAGGTTGAGCTATGTCGAAAAGCGAGTCGCGTCAGAAAGGAATAATCATCCAAATCCGATGCACCGAAGAGGAGGCTGAGGCCATCAAAGGCAAGGCCAAGGCTGCAGGGATAAGCACTTCCGAGTTACTGCGGCGCTCCGCGCTGAACCGGAAGATAATGACACGAACAGACACACGCTTGATGAACGAACTTCTTCGTTTGGGTGGTTTACAAAAACACCTCTACACCCAAATGCAAGACCAGATGACCCAGGAACTCAGTAAGCAGTTTTCTGATGTACTGGTCGAAGTGAAGAAGGCCATCATCGCTTTGGATTTGAATCTCGTACCAGCAAACGAATAAGGGCACTATGAACGTTATCATCCCACCAAAAAGACGAGACGGCGGCACCAGCTTTATGAAGCTGGTCGGCTACCTGAGTCTGCGGGATGAGAAAAAACCTGATGACGTTATCACGCCTGATAAGACTGCAAAGACCTCTTCACGCTCTAGTCAGGCCATTTTTGATCGCCTGGTAGACTATGTTGAGCGGCGTAATGATTTCTCACCCATGCAGGTTATCGCTAGCTTTCCTGATGGGCGAGAGCAAGTCATTGTCGGGGGCGTTGAATGTGAAACAAATTGCTTTTCACTAGAGACAGCTGCAGCAGAAATGAATATGGTTTCTGCGCAGAATAGACACTGTAAAGACCCGGTCTATCACTTCATTTTATCCTGGCAAGAGGATGAGACGCCGACACCGTCTCAGGTGTTTGATAGCGCTCGCCATTGCCTGGAAAAGCTGGGGATGGCAAACCACCAATTTGTTACCGCTATCCATCGTGATACCGACAATATTCACTGCCATATCGCCGTTAATCGTGTGAATCCGGAAACGTATCGCGCAGCCAATTTGTGGAATGATGCAGACACCTTACAACAGTGTTGCCGCGTTCTGGAAAAACGTTTTGGCTTCAAACAAGATAATGGCAGTTGGGTGTGGGGTGATAACAATACATTGCGTCGTGCACCCTGGCGTTTTCGTAATGCTCCACAGGGAGCTGCTAAGCGGGAGATCTTCTCTGACAAAGAAAGCCTATATCATTATGCGGTTCGGCAGGTGCGCTCAAAAATCACCGATGCCATCAAGAACAAGACTGCAAGCTGGAACTATTTTCATCTTCTGATGCATGCCAATGGTCTGGGGTTGCGTGAACAATCGGGCGGGTTGGTTATATACGATATCGCGCGATCAGATACTATGATGGTGAAGGCATCTGATGTTCATCCGTCTCTTTCTAAGACCAGGCTTGAACCGTATTTTGGTCCGTTCGAAGCTCCACCAAGCTTTAATTCTGAAGACCAGGAAGAGGGGGGGTATGCAATCTATAACCACTACCAACCCGAATTCCAGGTGCGCGATCGGGAGGCGAGAAAAGAGCGTCGTGAAGAAAGGGCTGCTGCACGCGATGACCTCAAATTGCGTTATAAAAAATACCGCGATACATGGGTAAAACCTGACTTGAACGTGAAAGCACGCTATCAGGAACTGGCCGAACATTATCAGGCAATGAAGGGTAATGTTCGTCATAGCTACCACGACCCTCTGCTGCGAAAACTGATGTATCGCGTTGCCGAGTTCGAGCGAATGAAAGCAACAGCGGAGCTACGAATTCAGATCCGTGAGGAACGTAAGAGGCTGTTTGAGTCTGGCCAATATCGCCCGTTGTCTTACCGTTCCTGGGTGGAGCGCGAAGCTTTAACGGGTGATGTTGCCGCTATTAGCCAGCTGCGTGGATGGGCGTATCGTGAGAAGCGTAAAGCGAAAGCCGCCGTACCGAATAAGCATAAAGACAGCGTATTGGTGTTTGGTGTTGCTGATGACTCACCGGTGCTCGAACGGTCTACCCATGCAACTCGCTTGCACCGGAATGGTACAATTGAATACCTGCGGGATGGGGTTGTCGGTGTAGTCGATCGTGGTGACCAGGTTGAGATTAAGCCGGGGTTCGAGGATTACGAGGACACCGCGAATTACCAACTGGCTGCAGAGATTGCAGGCACGAAAAGTGGTGATAGAGTTGAAATTGTTGGCACCGACGATTTCGTTGACCGCGTACTGCTTGAGGGTTGTCGCCTGAATTACCAGCAAGAAAAAGAGGTGTTCGGGCCGACAGACAACTGGCAGCGCGGTCGCTCCGAGGTTCTCGAGCATCGCCACGTTAGACCAGAAATGGGTTATGACGCTCCTGCTGGATCTCGTCAAGCTGACGATCGCGACGATGATGCACCAACAGTGAATTCGTATTGGGGACCACGTCCTTAAACAGAGCAGTAGATAAAAAGTAAAGCGAGATAATTAATGTAAATCATATTATTAGCCGCTGATTGTACAGGGTTGAAGGCCTGTACAACCAGCTAACCATAACAACCTGTACGGGAGGCTGCCATGGCTGCCATCGATCCTAGCCAATTTAAGGCATTACACAAGTATTTTCCGGATTTAACACTCACACAGTTGGCCACCGCCTATATGTATTCGACAGGAATCCCTGTGGGAACGATTGCACAGCTTCGAGACGTATCCGAGGACACTGTCAAAGATTCTCTCAAAGCTGCATGTCATCGAATGCACTTAACGTCGATATCTACGATGGGGACGGCGATCCAGCTTAAGCTAAACCTTGAGTTGTTGATAGCCATTGACACCCTACAACCAAATTGAATCTTAGTTTCACATTTTAACAAATACGTCAACCCCCTTTTAAAGGGGGTTTCGCATTTTAGGAGAAAGGATTAATCTCGCCATAATTCTTTTGAAGATGTAGGGAATTATAATAAATGACTGATAAGTCACAATGGAAAGCCGCACAGACCGTTATCGAAATGAGCCCTGATGTTAATCGGTTGCTGACTCAGGCCGCAAAGCGCTCAGGTCGTAGCAAAGTTAAAGAGGCGACAATTCGACTTGCCGATCATCTAAAAACAGTTACAGATATTGCGGTGCCTGGCCGCCGTTTCCTTTCTGATGAATCCAAGTAGCACCCTATAGAGATCCAACACCAGGGAACTCTATTTTATTAGTTTGTTTAGTGATTATAAAAATATATGGCGTTAACTCGCAGGGCATTCTTTTACCTGGAATCTTTTGAATTTTGGGTGATTGCCCGTGAGGAATTATCACGAAATGAATAATTCGTCCGTTGGGATGGGGTGCTCGTGGCCTTTGAAAAAAGGTGGTGCCCGCTTTTTAACAACCGGGGTTACTTATACACATTATCCGCTTAGCGGTTATGTTAATTTTCAATGGGAGTAACCCCGAATGGAAAGTCGGACAGCATTCTGTAACTGTTAAGACCCCTATGCAAAAAAGCAATGTATCTATGGGTACGATCTGCCTGTAGAGAAGATTAGCACCACCCGCGAGGGCGGGGTGAATGGGCGTGAACGGGCAACACTGGCAGTGAAAGGGTGCTGACGCAAAAGAGATTTGTGCAAGTCCATTCTAACGAGTGGGCTTGCCTGAACAGCAGTTTACATTCGATAAGGAGATGTTGATGGCAAAAGGAACGTTAAACTCATCACAAAATTTTTCCTGTGATTTCTCCGAACTATCGACACAAATTTCCCCTGATATAGAGAAAGTAAATAGATCGCGTAAAAGAAAGCGAGTTAGACGCGATACGTTATTTTATCTGGGCAATACAAAAGTGCAGGTTAAGAAAAAGTACAGGCTCTCATCCTCCGCTATAACCCCCTCTCTACCTACATCGCGCACCCGGCCTTTTGAGCGTGCGGTGGCCTGTGCAAATATTCTTTGCCGAAGTGTTACTAAATAAACTTCCTGACATCGTTATTCAGCAATATCCCCTGTCTTGTTTCCTGTTTATCCCACTGCGTAATTGAGGTGACTCTATTGAAAATATTTCTCCCCGTTGCCCTGGCGCCGGTGGTGTTGAGTGGATGTGCTATTAGCCCATCTTCGCCGCCGCGCGTTCCGGCTCAAGAGTTTGTGACTTCGTTGATCCAGGAGCAAATACCGATAATTCAGCGAGCACAGGCGGATCTGGCCCAAGCCAGCCGGGTTCGTTTAAAACCGGTGCGGGCGGTTTCTGAGTCCAGGCCAGCAGCCACATCGTTGAGGCGTCAGCCGGAGGTCATTCAGCCCAGGGCGCTTGCAGGTCAGCCGGTACCCACCCTGCAGGCTATCCGCTATATCGGAGAGCGGCCAGCCAGTCTGACGCTTGCCAAACCGGGCAAAGCTTCAACGATCCGTCAGGCTATACGGCAGATCACCCCCCCTGGATGGCAAGTGACTTTCTCTCAAGAGCTTAAACCGGATGCCCGCATTTCACTGCAATGGCGTGGTAACGATCAGTGGCCGTTTGTGCTGGATGACGTGCTGCAGCAACAGGGCAAGGTCGCGCTGGTCGATTGGTCAGCCCAACGGATTTCCGTCGCGGCCAAATCTGTTGAATTTACTCCCGGCGCCGTGGCTGCAAATTCGCCCAAAAGCGCATCAGTTACCCCGTCCTCAACCCCAGTGGTAACCGATAAGAAAGGCAGTGTGGTATCTGGCCGTAATCCATTTGGTGGCAGCAAGCCGGTTGCCACCTCGAGCCCAACCCCGGCGGTAAAAACTACAGCTTCGTTAACACTGCCCAAATCGGTCGTTAAACCAAAGGTTTGGCGGATCGAAGCGGGGAGCACGTTGAAAGATACTCTCTTCAGTTGGGCGGCGGCAGAGAAGTGTTCTACCCCTGGTGTCGCTAACTGGACTGTCGCCTGGTTGACATCGGTGAATTACCGCATCGACGCCCCACTCCAGTTTGAAGGCAGTTTCCGGGATGCGTTGAATAGTCTGTTCACCTTATACGGTACGGCGAAAGTGCCATTGTATGCCGGTATTCGCCATGTCCAATGTGTCATCTCGGTTGATGATAAGGAAATCCATTGATGGACATTCAGTAAGATCCCTTCCCCTTCTGTTCAGAGGTTGCATTCGCAGCCTTATCTCCTGGAGGTTTGCATGAGTTATCGCGGCAAAGTGAACGTCGGCGTGATCGTCCTATGCACCATATTCTGGATAGTGCTTTGGAGGGTAATCTGATGTTTTACTGGATTTTATCTGTATTTCTGGGGTTCTTGGTGTGGGTCAACATTTCTCCCCATGACCAGGCTGGAACTCAGCTGCAGGATAGCACGCTGAGTCAGCGCGCTATTCAAACCATCCGTTACATCAATGACATCAATGACTGGCGCTATATCAACCCTGCACAAAAAGACGGTGTGATCCCCGATAGCGCCTTCGGCTGGTCATCCGTTGGAGGGTTGCGCAATGTTTTGCAGGCTGGTCGTGTGTATGTCTATCAGCCAGATCAACCTGGGTTGATGGCGGCATTGTTGGCGCAGAGCCGACATTCCGCGCTGGTTGGCAAAGTCGTCGGAAGACGACTTATCGACAGCGTTGGCAATGACATGCAGGTCAATGTGCCGGCGAGCATTACTGACGGCAGCCTGGTGTACCTCAACTAA
>Ga0153999_1000408_pt1 | contig 19248 bp, 13 predicted proteins | sample TSNC083MetaG_FD_104675 | JGI IMG/M metagenome (GOLD analysis project Ga0153999, IMG submission 104675) | Attine ant fungus gardens microbial communities from North Carolina, USA - TSNC083 MetaG | ecosystem: Host-associated > Fungi > Mycelium > Unclassified | place: USA: North Carolina, Lumber... | reverse complement strand
ATATCGATCGCCTATACAGACGTTTAATTCATCCATCTCAAGAACAGCTAGATTTTCACCCATGCCACCGTACTCCATTGATAGATCTTCCATCTCTTTAAAATATGTATAATGAGCAATCGGGTACGCAAATAAAGCCTTCTCTGGCCCACCATGATTCTTCTTATCCGATACTTCATCTCCGAGCAAACCTGTTTTAGTCAGAAATACTTCTTCCAAAACGGGTTTCTTGAACATGCCCGTTTGCCAAGTACGATTCATTTTATTATCGGCATTATCTGTTCCAATTGTTTTTACTTTTCCAGAAAACAACATATGAACATATGGCTCGTTCATTCATATTCCACCCTCACTTATTTATATGACTATCATATTACCACAAAAAATATGCTAACTCAGATAGAAACACCATAAAAATTATTATTATTTAGACAAGTCTAATTATCTTTATTTACAAATGGTAATTAGGCTTAAATAAAGTATAGAATGCATGTTAAAGTTAGCAATCATAATACTAAGAAAAGAGTAAATCAGGATTTATTAAACATACAAAAGGAGGAAAACATCTCCCCCTGTCACTCAAGCTTCAATAAGATATTGATACAACTGGTGCTCCAATGGTTTCTCCATTACCATATCTATCTGAACAACCGGTATACTTTTCCCTTGCTTATCTTTCATTTTCTCTTGTTTGATACTCTTTTGATCTGGTAAAGCCTTTCCTAAATAATAAAAATCTCTTCCTTCATCATTATCCTTCTTAACAAAGATATGAATATCCGATTTGTTTTCTTCTGCATGAATTATCTTCTGCACTTCTGAAGATTCAATTGTTCGATTACTACGTGTATACCACTTCAGTACAGAGGGATTTAGTAATTCATCCTCATAATTAACGCTGGATTCGACATCTTCATTTTTATGGTAAGTAATAAATATTGGGCATGTCCCATATTTCGGCTTATATCCATACATTGTGGAACTTTCATCATTATCCCAGTTCAATAATCTACAAGCATCTTTTCTAGAATATTTCTGATTTAGTGACAAAGGCTGCTTACAGTCATACTTATAACTCTTCAACTCAGCACTCAAAATGAGATCTTGTACATGTTTATAAAAGTAAGGATTTTCATAAAGTAAACATTCTAATTTCTCATTCCATTGAAAAGCACCCGCTGGATTTTCTACAATAGCTAATTCACCGTATTTCTCTCGATCACCTTGCTTGAAGAATGATAAGTTCATGACGCGTTCCATTGAATGAATAGTTGCTTCATCTATACGGCAGTTCATAAGCTCCAACTCTTCTATGAAATCTGCTTTTTGTACAGGCCCACTAAGTAATAATTTCTTAAGTAGGAACACTTCGTGCTTGCGTTTCCCGTTTAATACTTCACTTGATAACATTGTTAAGACCTTGTTCTCGTATGAACTTATATCAGGTATATCTTCTTTCATTTTCAATAGGAATTGATAGTAATTTTGATATTTATCTGTAATGACTTGTGGATCTATAGAATGCTGTTCAATAAAGTCCACTAAATTAGGAATACGACCAATGCGATTTTTTAATTTTTGATACGCTTCTCTTAGAATTCGCAAATCTGTTAGATTACTGGCGTTAATTGATTCGAAAATACGTTTCTTCGCAACAGCTTCGAAATTAATTGTAGATACGCCCTTTAAATAGCTCGTATCTTGTGTGTGTCTGCGAATATTATCTTTGTTCTGCGTTCGATCATCTGCCAATGCAGCTGGGATTAGATAGTTATTCTTGTAATTCCCAATAAAATCAATGACTGTAACGTAATCTTTCTTTTCGTGTTTGCGTAATCCTCTTCCAAGTTGTTGGATGAAGATGATACTCGATTGTGTCTGCCTCACCATGACGACTTGATTGACACATGGAATATCAATCCCTTCATTGAAAATATCCACAGTCAAAATATAATCTAATTGCCCACTTTCTAACTTCCGAACACACTGCTCTCGCTCTTCTTGTGAATGATCACCTGTTAATGGTTCTGTACGGTAACCTAACTGATTCAATACAGTCGATAATTTTACCGCCTCTTCTTTTCGACTGCAAAACATCAATCCATGCAAAGTCTCTCCTGAATAACCGTAATAGTCTATCTTTTCTATGAGATGGTTCACTCTTTCCTCTGTCACTAGCTTAGATAAAACCGTTGTATCCTCAATCATTTCACTAGCCAGTTCAAGATCCGTCACACCAAAATAATGAAAAGGACAAAGCATATCCTCTTCCAAAGCCTCTTGTAGGCGAATTTCATAAGCTATATTGTAGTCAAACAGCTCAAAGATATTAAAGTCATCTGTCCGTTCAGGCGTTGCAGTCATCCCCATTAAGAATTCCGGCTCGAAATGGTTAATTACTTTTTGATACGACTCTGCACCTGCTTTATGCACTTCGTCTATTAGAATATAATCAAAAGCCGATTTTTCTATTTGTTCTAACATATGGTCTTTAGCAAGTGTTTGAATTGTTGCAAATACATATTTAGCATCTAATTCTTTACGAGATCCAGACACTATACCAAAATCTCGGTCAGGCCCACCTAAGATTTTTTGATAATCTAGTTTTGCTTTTTGAAGGATTTGCTCTCGGTGGACAATGAATAACATGCGCTTAGGCCGATACCTTCTTACATCAAAAGCTGATAAATAAGTTTTCCCCGTTCCTGTCGCTGATATGACGAGTCCTCTGTTAGCCCCTGCTTTCCTTACTCCTTCAATTTCTCTTAAAGCTACTTCTTGCATTTTGTTTGGTATGACTGAAATTGCTTCTCTGGTCATATTGTAATCACTAGGCAATTCACGTACTTGCAATGGTTGCTGTTCGACATATATTTCTTCATATGCACGTATCCAGTTTTCAGTTAATGGTTTCGCTTCATTCCATACTTCTTCAAATTGGTCCTTGAAATGATCGACAATTTCTCCATTCTCATGAGTCGTTAATTTCACATTCCACTCGTGATGGACTTTTAAAGCGTGAGCACTGAGATTGGAGCTGCCTACTATTAAGGTATAATAATGTTCCTGTTCGAAGATATAGCCCTTCGAATGAAACCCTTTCAAATCTGTGAGCCGAATATCCACGTTGTCTAATTTCAATAACTCTTTGAATATCTTCGGCTTATTAAAAGATAAATAGGTCGAGGTTAAAATTCTCCCCTTGATTCCCTTCTCAGCCAGTTCTAACAAATGTGCTTTTAATGTAGCAAGACCACTCTCCGTAATAAAAGCGACTGAGAATAAGAAACTACGGCATGTCTCTAGTTCTTCTAAAAAAGGGACAAGAACCGATTGATTTTTATTTTCATTATTCACAAGCAATTGTGGTTGGAATTTCCCATAATTGAGCAAATCCTTTTCTATAAAGCCATAGTGTAAGTCTTCTTTCAATTGATTAATAAAATGCTCCATTTAATCACCTTATTTTTATGTCTTAAGGCTATTCTACTAACATTATTTTCCATGATCAACCAAAAAATAAAAACCACCCAATTCTGGATGGTTTTAAATCAACCTCTAATTCAAACACTTCCTATTCCAATTGCTTACAGTCTTCCTGCCATTTGTGAAATAATTTCGATGGCTGGAATATCGGCTGGTGCCCAATCTAATGAAGCGATCTCTTCTGGCGGTAGCCATTTAATTGCCGCATGTTCTGTCAGGACTGGTTCTCCAGATATAATCTCACAGAAGAAAGTGGATAGATGAACAATGCCGAAATCATATTCATACACAGTATGATCTACTTGTTTGCCTACTTTTATATCACATAGCATTTCTTCTTGGAGTTCGCGTTTCAATGCTTCTTCTGCTGTTTCGTCTGTTTCAATTTTACCACCGGGGAATTCCCATTTGTGCGCAAGTGTTTTCGTACTGCCCCTTTGGGCACAGAGAATTTTACCATCCCGTGTGATAACAGCTCCGACGACGTAAATGTCCTTTTTCATAATGGCCTCCTGCTTAGTTCATTTGCTTTTATTATAACGAATTCTACGTACGGTTGCTGCCTTCACATATTAGATAAGCTTCATTCTTTTACAGAAACTATGGAAGTTGCCTCCTGCAAATCCTAGTACCTGCTCATAAGAGTAGCTTTTAATCAAACGATTGATCAAGTTATCATATTTCGATGCATCCTCAAGATCTATAATATGCCAGTCAATTCCATCAAAGTCTGATCCAAAGCCTATTCTATCAACTCCACCAAGTGATGTGAAATGGTCAATATGAGAAATCAAATCTTCAATCTTTGCCGATTCTCCCCCCGTAATGAACTTGGGATAGAAGACAACATGGATCATACCACCGCGTTCAAACATTGCTTTTGCTTGTTCATCTGTTAAATTTCGCGGATGATCACAAAGCGTTTTTGCATTTGAATGGCTCGCAAATGGATAATCTGCTATTTTAAGCACATCCCAAAAAGCACGCTCTGATAAATGCGACACATCTGTAAGCATTTTTTTCTTATTTAAAAACCGCACAAGTTCTCCTCCGAATTCAGTCAAACCGGCCCCTCTTGGTTCTTCCGCTCCGTCTGCACAAAGATTCGCATGGTTCCAAGTCAATCCTACAGAACGAACACCGAGCTGATACAGAATCTCCATGCGTGACAGATCATTGCCAATCGGATCTGCTCCTTCAAGTGTCAACAATGCCCCTATTTGGTCGTCTTGTAACGTAAAGAAATCCTTCCAGTTTCGAATCTGCTTCATTTTTGGATTCTTAGCTAATACTTCTTCGTAAAAATATGCTACTTGATCTAGGGCTGCCTGGAATTTCACATCACTACGCACTTCCGGTTCTATGAAAATTGCAAAGCATTGTACTTTGACATTCCCCTGCTGTAATCTCTCAAAATTAGCGTCAATTTCCACTGCATTTTTATACTCAAGCTTGCCTTTCCCAGCCGCGAGCTTGGAAAGTGCGTCACAATGCCAATCAATTACTCTCATCTATACACCTGCTTATCTATTCGTTTTTATAGAATTAAATTTCATTGTTATCTTTTTCTCTCATGGACTGTTATTTGTAACAACCGTTTTTTTATGGTCTGCTAATTTGCAATAAATGAATCCGAGAGTCCAACCATAAATTATATGCCCGATCAACCACAAACTAATAGAAATTACTGAATCAATAGCTGGGGTTCTTTCTGACAAAAGCGTTAATGGATATAGTAATATTCCGACAATAAAGCTAAATATAACCATCCGCAAAATGATTCCCCTCGTCCATCTGAATCTCAGTGCAAGAAGGAACAGCATAATAGCCAGCGGAATAGATACGAGCAAATGAAGTACAAAGTCTCCAAACTCATTAAACTTCAAAAATGGAATGTAATCTATATTTAATAACAATGTATATACCTTTGAACCTGACAGTGTTTCCATCCATTTCAAAAAGAGGCCAAGTACAAGCCCTGCTATAATTCCAGCCAGGCTACCTTTTAATACAATATGTTTCATCATGTGCACTCCTGATTTTTCATTTCCAATAAAATTCTGTTTGAAAAGCCTGCTCAAAAGGTAACAAGTTTATTATATGCGCTAAAAACTATAAAAGGAGATGAGCCAAGCATGAAAGCTTTTGAGCACTTTATAGAAACTTCTTCTGATTTCGCCATGACGTACATCGTTTCTGCACTTCTTATTTTCACTGGGATTTTGTATACAATTCGTCTTGGATTCTTTCAATTCCGTTATTTTCCTCATGTCTTAAAACAAACAATAGGACAAATGTTCAAGAAAAACAAGAAGAAAGGAACGATTACACCGTTTCAAGCCTTTGCTTCCACGCTTGGTACAACAGCTGGCGCTACAAATATTGTCGGAGTCGCACTTGCGATTGCACTTGGCGGACCAGGCGCACTCTTCTGGATGTGGGCCGTTGCAATCATTGGCATGGCCACCAAGTACTCCGAGATTGTGCTTGGTCTGAAATACCGTGAGAAGAATAAAGATGGAGAATGGGTCGGCGGTCCGATGTACTATATAAGAAAAGGACTTGGCTGGAAACCGCTAGCTTGGGCATTTTCCTTCTTCTTAATGCTTGAATTATTCGCAAGTATCATGGTCCAATCTAATTCAATTTCAACGCAGTTAAATAGTGCGTTTGGCTGGAATGAAATGATACTCGGTGCAGTTCTTGTTGTATTCGTAGCTGCAATCGCATTAGGTGGTATCAAACGCATTAGCAAAGTTGCAGATAAGCTCGTACCCTTTATGATTCTTACCTATATGGCTGCTACTTTAGCTGTCATTATCATGCACTATGAGGCCTTACCTGAAACATTCACGCTTATTTTCAAGCATGCATTTACTCCTATTTCGGCAACAGGAGGTTTCGCTGGAGCAGCCGCTGCGGCAGGACTCCGTTGGGGTCTTGCTCGTGGACTATATTCCAATGAAGCAGGTATGGGGACAGCACCATTCGCCCATGCAGCAGCACAGACAGATCATCCGACCAAGCAAGCAATGTGGGGCATTCTCAGTGTCTTCATTGATACAATTGTCATTTGTACTTTATCAGGCCTTGCTGTATTGACAACAGGCGCTTGGAAAGAAGTTGGCGCAAAGCAGTCTTCAAGCATGGTCGATGTTGCCTTATCAAAGCTCTTCGGAGACTTCTATGGTAGTCTCTTTGTTTCTTTCTTCCTGTTCTTATTCGTAATTACAACAGTTATTGTATTGATATACTATGGTGAGAAACAGACGGAATATCTCTTTGGTCTGAAGACTGCTAAGCTGAGCCGATTTGTATATCTTGCAGCAATCTTTATCGGTGCAGTTGGCGGCTTACAGCTAATTTGGAAGTTCCTCGATCTATTACTAGCAGCCATAACAATCATCAATATCGTTCCTCTATTGATGCTGAACAAGCAGGTTCGGGATATTACTAGGGACTATATCGATCGTGTCTTTAAGAAAAGAACAACCGAGCAAAAAGTCGTCCTGTTTGTGGAAGAAGAGAATATCCGACAAACAGAGTAAATAAATAAGGAGCATAGCCTTTAAAGGCTATGCTCCCATTTCTATTTAGGTCAAGAATATAAAGTATAGAATGAAAATCACAAACAAGAGATACATAATCGGATTGATTTCCTTCGCGCGACCCTTTAAGATCATCGTAATTGGATAGAAAATGAATCCCATTGCAATACCTGTTGCGATACTGTACGTAAGTGGCATTGCGACAATTGTAAAGAATGCTGGAACTGCCACTTCGAATTTATCCCAATCAATATTCTTAAGTTGAGAGGACATTAAGATACCGACAATTACGAGAGCCGGCGCTGTTACCTGTGGCGTAATAACGGCGAGTAACGGCGAGAAGAATAAAGAAATTAAGAACAATCCAGCAGCTACGACTGCAGTGAATCCAGAACGTCCACCTGCGGCTACACCTGCAGTAGATTCAATATATGAAGTCGTTGTTGAAGTACCAACAACCGCACCAACAACCGTTGCACTTGAATCAGCGAAAAGCGCTCTACCTGCACGTGGAAGTTTGTTGTCTTTCATCAAACCAGCCTGTGAAGCAACTGCAACAAGTGTACCTGCAGTATCGAAGAAATCAACGAACAAGAATGTCAGGATTACTATAAGCATATCTACTGTGAAAATATCACCGAAGTGGAAGAATGCTTGACCGAATGTTGGAGCTAGACTTGGCACACCACCAACAACGTCAGTTATGCCCTTCGGATGATCAATAAGTCCGGTAACCATACCAACAACTGCAGTAAGTATTAAACCGTAGAAGATCCCACCTTGAATATTCAATGTCAATAAAACGATGGAAACAACAATACCAAATATAGCAAGTAACACAGTCGGCTGCCCCAAATCTCCAATTTTAACGAATGTTGTTGGATCGGCGACGATAATACCTGCACTTTTAAGACCGATAAAAGCAATGAAGAAACCAATACCGACACCAACCGCTGTCTTTAAGTTAGCTGGAATCGAGTTGATAATCTTCTCGCGGAGTCCAGTTAATGTAAGTAAAATAAAGAAAACACCTGAAACAAGAACGCCTGATAAAGCTGTCTGCCAAGGAATTCCGTAACCGAGTACTACTGTATAAGCGAAGAATGCACTTAGGCCTACACCCGGAGCAAGTACGACCGGATACTTCGCAATAATTCCCATGAATAATGAACCAATCGCAGCTGCAATCGCTGTAGCAGTAAATACAGCACCTGGATCCATACCGACTACGCCCTCAGGAAGATCCTTCATTCCAACAAGACCCAATGTTGCCGGGTTTACAAACAGGATATATGCCATTGCCAAGAACGTCGTCAGCCCTGCCAAAAACTCCTTTTTATACGTTGTTCCCAGTTCATCAAACTGAAAATACTTTTTCATCTGGTTAATCTTCCCTTCCTGCTTCTAGTATCTCTCGTTGTCCTCGTACTTATAAGGGAATTGGTAAAAAAACTCCCCTAAAAACACAAAAGCACACCCTTGACCTATTCGTCGAAGAGCATGCTGTACAACAAGGCAACAAACAAGACAATGCTTAGCACTATCCTGCTTGTCCCCTTGCGTAGTCGAACCATTTACGGCGATTCGGTAGATACTCTCAGACCCTATTACTGAAATTATACGCTGGGTATTATTAAATTAATAATTGCTCACTTATTTTATCATAATTCGACAAAGACGCCTATGGAATTTTAAGTATATGAAATTAACAGTATTCCCTTTTAATTCTAAATTCTCTATGGTTAATGCCTAATTACGAATCACAATAAAAATCCATTCAATAGCTGCAGACCGCTTAGACATATTGTCGTAAACAATGCGGTTGGTGTATGCCATACCTTAACCTAGTTACGTGAACCGATAGGCAACTAATTTCGGGCGCTATTCTCTATAATATATTCAGCTTCGGATTTAATCATTTCAATGTAATGTTTCCTTGTAAAAGGCTTGGTCAATTTCTTAATACCTCTTAAACTGCCTTTTACCTTTGTTTTATTATTCTGGACATCTATACTGACTGTTAAATATACATGATGATTATATTTTACTACCCCTGTAACCTGCTTTTTCTCTAAATCAATATTTATATATTCAGGCTCGATTTTTAATGGAGCAAAAGTTGTCCGTCCTATAGAGTTAGATTTTGATCCTAGTCGGATCTTAAATAGAAATTCCTTTAATTTTAAGAGCATTTCTTTCTCCTAAGTTACCTATCGTTGGTAAAAGGCACATGAAGTCAAATGATCGTTTACCATTCCAATTGACTGCATAAAAGCATAAACGGTTGTAGAGCCTACAAATTTGAAACCCCGTTTCTTTAAATCTTTGCTTATTGAATCTGATAGTTCCGTACTAGTGGGTACTTCATCTTTATGATGCCATGCATTAACAATTGGCTTGTAATCCACAAACGACCACAGATAGTTATCCAATGACTCAAATTCCTCACACAATTTAAAATAAGCTTTAGCATTACTAACAACCGCATTAACCTTCTGTTTATGCCTTATAATCCCTTCATTCTGTAGAAGAGATTCAATCTTTTCTTCATCATACGTTATCAGGATAGATGGATCAAAATCATCAAAAGCCTCACAAAGTGTATCCATTTTCTTAAGAATCGTTGCCCAGCTAAGGCCTGCTTGTTTACCTTCTAGTATTAACAATTTAAAAAGCTTTCTATCGTCGTGGACCTGAACGCCCCATTCACGATCATGGTACTCCTGTTCTAGCTTACTTTTTATAGCCCAATCGCATCTCTTTATATCATTCATTACCGTACCCCTTATCCATAGAAGTCATATAAATAATTTTAATTTATTTCTCTAGTATAGCCACTTATGTAAGGTCATACAATCCTAGCTAGTCCCTTAATCCTCCTAGTTGATCACACTTTAAATGTGCTGATAAATTTGTTCTTTATCTTATTTAATTAACTAGTTTGAACACCATTAATAAAGAGTAAATTAAAAGAGATATTGCTTTTACACAATAGCTCTTTTTTACGCCTGTTCCTATAAAGAACTTTGACGGGGAAAACTATTTGAATTTTTATTGTTTTCATTCCAAATGATATTGATGAACTATTCCCACTCGATAAATATGTAAATACATTCCTAATATCAAATTAATATTTTATATTCTTATTTAACTGAAATTCTTTAATCAATCCTCTTTAATTTGATTATTAGATCTTCTTAATGTTTGATCTTCATCTAATATTAATTCTAATTCTCTTTCTGCTACTATAAGTTTTGCTCTAATCTCTGTTCCTTCAAATGACAACTCAAATTCTTCTAAAAAGAAATCGTTATCAAAATTGCTCTTAATATACTCTTCTAAATTATTCTCGAAATCTATGTATAGATTTATAATCTGTAATAAATAATCAGATTCTACTTCATTGTTCAAATATGATATAAGTGTTACATAGCTTATTTCATACTTGTTAATTAAAATTTCTATTGCTTTTAAACAGATAGCAGAATTTAGATTTCCTTTAACAATACTTTCTAACTCTTCTATGCTGATTTCTAATAATTCATCGTTTAAAACTAATAGTTTTATTTCCTCATTTGTATGATTATCTAAGAGATATTTAAGTATTAATTTTGTTTCTTTTCTGTCATATAATTTAAAATGCCCTAAAATACATGATATCTCATCTAAATCCAATTGATTAAAATAATCTCCATAATTACTTATACTATCTAACTCTCTAAAAGATTTTAGGATATTGTTAATTGTATTCTTATTCTGCTGATTCTCTGAAATATCATTAAATGATATTAAAGGCGTAATTTTTCTATATATCTCTTTATACTTTATTTCTTCAGGCATATCTTCTTTAGAATAAAAAACATCTATTAAGGATTTAAACAAATCTTTTTCAATATCCCAGTATCCTTTAATAACTTGTCCCATTAATCTACTAAGTATTTTTTTACTTATAAAGCTATTGAAAGCTCTAACAAATGAATAGCAAACGCTTAAGCATTCTTGAATAGCAGTAATATCAAATCTTAACAATCTATTTACATAAGATTTTTCTAGTGACAGTTCTTTTGCATTATGACCGTTCAATATACCTCCGCCATGAATCGCACAATGCCTTAAATGGCATACCTTTTCAAATTCATCTAAAGCTGCTTTAACAGACGGGTCACTATTTATATCTACACCTAAAAGTTCTCTAGTTCTTTTAATAATTTCAGAAGAGGATGCAAACGATGAACTATCAAATAGTCCAATAGCAATTTTAGAATTACTATAATACTCAATTGCTCCAAACCTAATCATTTTTTCAGAAGCATGTTCTTTAGACATAGGACAGACTGATAATATTTCACTAAAAATTCCCCTTAAATACTCTTCAACAGCCGAAACAAATCCCATTAATAATAATCTTGACAAATCAGGGAAATCACAGAATATTTCTGGTTTAGTTAATTTAACATACTCTGTGCAAACATTATAAAATTGATCAATAGGATTCCTTTGACTGGGAGATGTCTCTATAAAGAACTGTTTACAATCTAAATCATTAGTTATCTCTGCGTCATTCACTATCAAATTATTTATAGACATGTATATATCACCCCCCTATAAACTCTTCTGCATAAGCTCTTATCTTTTGAGCCCAATACCCTTTAATATATCTAACTTTTTTTAATTCAAGTCCATTTTCATCCATTAGAATATCTTGGATTGTTCTTATTTCTGATCCCTCTTTAATATCTCGTATTTTCTTTTCAGTTAATGGTAATTTGCTGATATCTTGTTGGAGAATTTCATAGAATAAAGAAGCACTTTTTAATTCTGTCCCACAATAAGAACAAAATTTAGCATTTTCAGAAATCCGCTTTTCTCCACAATTGTTACAAGGCGGTAAATTAAATACGCATTTATTTTTCAATTCTTCAGTAAATATTTTTTTTGTATTTATACGCTTGAATTGTCTAACTTTAACTTGCTCTAAACTTTTCGAAGTATATGAAAAAGTTTTTCCTTTTCCCTGAGCCAATGAATTATATTGAATTATGGCTCCTAAATGTAACTTATATCTTTTAAAAGTCCCTTTAACCCCCTTACTAATATCTCTTCTTTCTGTAATCAACCCCGAGTATTCTAATAGATCTAAAACTTTTTGCAATTCATTATCAATAGGCTTAGTTACGCCAAAATATATAGCCTTTTGAGATTCATCTTTGTTTTTATTAAACAATTTAATTTCTTCTGCAAAATTTCGATACAATTCAAATCCTGTTTCAATAAAATTGATGTATCTTGGTAATCTTTCTTGTAAAGAATTATAAAACTTTTCTACATTCTCTACCCACATTTCTATAGCATCATAATAATAAGTATCTTTAATCAATTCGTCATAGATAGTTTCTTCTAGAATATATTCTGCCATCACTATTATTCCTCGAGGTATACCATTAGCTGCATAATATAAACTTTTTAAACCATCTCGTTTATTATTTAAAATAGAATATTTAGTATTATCTAATCTTTTCTTTAAAATTTGATCACAAAACTCAATATATCCAGCATCTTCTGGAGGGTATTCTACATTTAAAAACAATGCATCGTGTCCTACATTAAAGTATGGGCTATATGAAGTAATACCAGGATAAACCGAAGCTTTGGCCGACGTTCTATTACTTTTCAATATTCTAAAAATTTCAAAGAAATCTCTCTGAAGTTCTGATGAAAAGGCATGCGCTGCATCATCTAGCAATAAAACAGCTCTTCTTCTTCCCGTCTTTTCTAATAAATAATCTATAAAATCTATAATTGAACCTACACTTAAATTAATTAAATTTAATTCAGCATTTTTATTAAATAATGTACCTCCTTCTAACTTATAGACTAAATTTAATATATCGCTATACTCTGTAAAAAAATATTTACTTACACCTTCCATAAATTCATCTTCATCATATAATTCATAATCTCTCAAAGTTTGACTTGTTTCAATAATAATTTTAGCTAAAACCCAATTACTAAAAATCGCTCTGCCATTTGATACTTTGTGTAATAGTGGTTCCGCATATAAATACTTTTCGTAATTAACATAAATAGGTAAAACTTCTTTGGAATCTAGGGCTTTATAATATGCCCATCTCATAAACATACTTTTACCAGATCCACGCGGTCCTATTAATAATTTAGTAGAATTATTTAATAATCTTTCTACAACCTTCACATTATTATCAGATAATGTCATCCACTTAAGTATTTCTTCTTTATCTAGCTTTTCAGCTCGCTCTTGATATAAATTACCTTCTTCCATAATTTCTCCTCATTTCTCTAATAATTTTTTTATAAACTAATCCATACCACTTCTGCTAATTATACAATTAATATCATTGGTATCACAGATAGTATCAAAAAAGCTCAGAGAAATCTCTTTTAAATAAGAGTCTCCAAGCTTTTCTAGTCGCTATTTACCTATTCCCACTCAATTGTTGCAGGTGGCTTAGACGTAATGTCATACACAATGCGGTTAACATGTGCAACGTCGTTTACGATACGGCGAGATACTTTCTCCAATACATCGTAAGGGATACGTGCCCAGTCAGATGTCATACCGTCGATTGATGTTACAGCACGGATGCCAATTGTGTGGTCATACGTACGGCCATCACCCATAACACCAACACTCTTGATGTTCGGTAGCACTGTGAAGTACTGCCAGATGTCACGTTCTAGACCTGCTTTTGCGATTTCGTCACGCAATACCCAGTCAGATTCGCGAACGATTTCAAGTTTTTCTTCAGTAATTTCGCCAAGGATACGGATTGCAAGACCCGGGCCTGGGAATGGCTGGCGCCAAACGATATGATCAGGAATACCAAGTTCAGAACCAAGTGCGCGCACTTCGTCTTTGAACAAAGTATCAAGTGGCTCGATCAATGTGAACTGCATGTCTTCAGGCAGGCCGCCAACATTGTGGTGTGACTTGATTGTCTGTGCTGTTTCTGTACCACTTTCAATGATATCTGTGTAAAGCGTACCTTGAGCCAGGAATTCAATATCCTTAAGCTTAGATGCTTCATCATCAAATACATAGATGAATTCGTTACCGATGATTTTACGCTTTTTCTCGGGGTCAGAAACACCTGCAAGCTTAGAAAGGAAACGATCCTTAGCATCAACACGGATGATATTCATATGGAAGTCTTCCGCGAAGACTTTCATGACGTCATCGCCTTCGTTTTTACGAAGAAGACCGTGGTCAACGAAGATACAAGTCAACTGATCACCAATTGCTTTGTGGATCAATGCCGCAACAACTGATGAATCAACGCCGCCGCTTAGTGCGCAAAGTACTTTCTTATCGCCAACTTCATTGCGGATCTTCTCAAGTTCCATTTCAATGAAGTTACCAATTGTCCAGTCACCTTTTGCTTTACAAATCTCAAAGACAAAGTTCTTAAGAACATCGTTACCATGCTCAGAATGACGTACTTCTGGGTGGAATTGAACACCGTACAAATTGCGGTTCAAGTCGCTCATTGCAGCGATAGGTGTAGATGGGCTTGTTGCATCAATCTGGAATCCAACTGGTGCTTCAGCAACCTTGTCCCCGTGGCTCATCCAGACAGTTTGTCCATCAGGTGTACCTGCAAATAGCTTAGCATTTTCACCAAGTGTAATTTCGGCTTTACCGTACTCACGCTGTGTTGATGTTTCAACACGTCCATCGAAGTGAAGTGCCATTAGCTGCATACCATAGCAAATACCGAATACAGGAATGCCAAGGTCGAAAATACGCTCATCGCATCGGAAACTGTTTTCGTCAAGAACACTATGCGGTCCACCAGAAAGAATAATACCTTTCGGGTTCATTTCCTTAATTTCTTCAATTGTAATCTTGTGTGAATGCAATTCGCTGTAAACGCCGAATTCACGAATGCGGCGAGTAATCAGCTGGTTGTACTGGCTCCCGAAGTCCAGGACGAGAATCATTTCGTTATTGATCATGAAGTCTGTCTCCCATCTGGTAGGTTTTTAATTATAATTAAGGAAAGATTTCTTCCTCATTTAACAATATTATGAATACGAAAGGAATCGGCAAAAGGCTGCCAATTCCCCATTATTTCAGCATATATCATATTGTACATTACTTTTGCTGTTTCTGTAGTTTATTTTACCGAACGAAATGCCTTCTGGTCAAGCTAATAATCGGTTTATCAGTCGTTCCCAGCATGAAATAAATTCCTGATTCGATGTTTTTTGCAATTGACCGCTATATATTTGCTGTTCATAAAGTCTAGTCAGTTCAGTCATCTCATCATAAACACCGATAGACTTCACCCGCTCCGCATACTCGCGCATTGTTTCACCATTGGCTTTTGGCAATCCTTTGCTTGCCAGTAGCTCCAGCACATACCTGTATGCATTTTCCTCTGCGTTACTGTTCCCATTATGCAGTTTTTTACGAATTTGGGTTGCTTTAATCTGCCATCGCTTACGATAAACTACGATTGCTACAGCAAGGAGAATAACGATAACTAGGCCAATTATATATAGCATTGTATTGTGTTCTGTGCCTGACTCTTCTCTAGGCTTTAGCTGCTTATCTTCATCTGATTTTAGCAACTTTTTCTCTTCAGCCTTATGCTGAGGTACCGGTTTTTCCTTTTCTTCCTTCTTCAACTGTTCATCTTTTTTATCATTTATGCTTGGCTGATCAATTGCGCGTTGTTCGAAATTGGAAGGATTGCTAAATCCTTGTGTCGGTTCGAAGGGAACCCATCCCGCATCTGGGAAATATACTTCTACCCAAGAGTGAGCATTCGCATTCGTCACTTCATAGACATCATATGTATATTTGTCAATCTCCTCCTGGCCAACCATATTGCCACTTGTAAACCCTTTTGCCCAGCGTGCTGGAATCCCTTGTGTACGAAGCATGACAACCATCGATGTTGAGTAATTATCGCAATAGCCAATTTTGGAATCAAAGAGGAACTGATCTACATAGTCCTGCTTTGGAGAAGGTATCGGAACGTTCGCCGTCTCATATTGGAAACCATTCTGATGGAAATATTGTTCAATAGCTTTCACCTGATCAAAGCGATTCTGCTCGTCCTTTATAATCTTTTCTGCTAGCTTATCAACTCTTACAGGAAGTCCCTCTGGTAGCTGTGTATACAAGGTTTGAATCGCTTCAGGGTCTTTTTTGGAATCCTTTCGCAGTTTATCGATATCATATGTTGGATAGTCATACTCAATATCGTAGCTGCTTGCACTTTCTTTGTTCTTAGCCTGTACAATATGCACTGCTTCTGAAATTGGTTCAAGATAGAATGAAGTGTCTGTGGCATATGCTCGCTGTACACCGTATGGATATAACAATTTATCGAATTTCTTGCCTTCTTCAAACTCAATCTTTCCTGAATGGGAAACATATTCTGAGTTCTTTTGTCCTACATCGTCTATATCTATCATGCCGCTATCCTGTAATTCGAGTGGCTTAGCTTCAGAACGTTTCCATCCTTGACCAGTATAGAAATCCTTTGTCTCAATACGCCAATAGTTTTCTGTCTTTACAAAAGTCTTGAATAACGGTGTATAGTCTTGAACAAATGACCCGCCAAGCTTCGTATCATCTTCATCATAACCACTACGTCTTGAGGTACTACCTGTGTTGATACCTAATGTTTCCTCAGCAAATTGCTGTACATGTGGAACCGGATCTGCCCACTGCGGTTTGAAACTCGGTGAGACAACGCCCACAAGCAAGGCAATAACCATAAAGGAAATAAGCACACCGATAGCTTTGGACATTTGCTTGCCTGTTGGAAAGGCAACGACCTCTCTATCCACCGTCTTCATGATGTTTGCAAGGCTTAGTGCAATGAACGATATCGCAAAGATTCGGATCATTGTCGCTGTCGCATCATAATCAAGAAACGTCGATAGCACAGCTACATACATAATTGTTGCTGCAATGAATAGAAGTACACGTTTCATAAGTACAAACCAATAATGCAGCAAATAACTCATAAGCCAGATCAACACTAGTATCAGGACAATTCGAAACAATTCCGTCAGGTCCTGCCAGTTACCTGAGAACAATACTTTTAAATTAAAGACAAGTTCACTAATTAACTGACCGAACCAACTACCATTCAAGAACGGAACATCAAAACAAATCTCTTGAACTGCAAGCAACAGACCTGCACCTTTTAATGCCATTCCTATCCACCAGGGCATAGGAATAAAGGAAATTAGAAAACACCATCCAGTGAACATAATTAATACAGGGATACCTGTCAGATCCGCTACTTTTCCAATTGGATAAATCCATTCCAAAAGCAACAGATAAGAAATGATGAATAATAGCGCTTCAAACAGCAAAGGCTGCAGTCTTTTATCCCGCAACATCACTTAACACCCCCTGCTGTTCCCTTACTTGTGTATGAGAGCACGCGAACTTGATGCATCCTTAATCTATCGAGCTTTTGTACAAAGTCTGGTTTCTGATGTGTAGACAAGCTTACAACAATTAGCGTAATCGAGACCCTACCCATTTGTGCCTTTATAATTGTCTCTTCGAGCGCCGAATTGAGATTTGTTGTGATGATGATAATCTCTTTCGCACCTTGAGAACGCAAAAGCTCTTCTTTTAGTTTTACTGAAAAAGGCTTATGCACTTCTTGCTTCATAGCAGCAAGATGATGAAGTATTTCTGATTCTACAGCAGAATCTGCAAGCTTGAATGTCTTGGTCGATTTCCCAACAGAGAGAAAAGTTCCCCCCATTTGTTTTGCCTCTCCGCGAATTAAACCTAATGCAAGCTCGATGGAGGTTTCAAAAGTAGCCACATCTCCATTCTCAAAAGCGCAAGCATCAAGAATTAGCACTATTTCTCTCCCTATTTCTTGTTCGAATTCCTTCGTCATCAATTGTTGCAGCTGAGCTGTTTTCTTCCAATCTATTGATGAAATTCTATCACCCGAAATATAAGTCCGTGCACCCGAAGCTACATTCGTCGCTTGCATTGATATCGGTCCACTCTCATTGCCTTCATTCATCATACTGCCTTTATTAAAACCTGCAAGATTTCTATCGTTCGGATAGCTAATTAGCTTGTCTACAGCAGGGAAAATATGTTCCTTCTTAACCAGTCCGAAGCAATCACTAGTCATCAATCTTAGACCAACGAATTCATGCACACCTCGTGGAATCGATTCCAGCATATAATGAAGTTCGATTTTCCTTGAGAATCCAGGGAATAAAATTTTCTTCATTCGCCGCAAGTTACCTTCAGACAGCGTTGACTTTGTACTAGGAGCTTGCATACTCGAGTATTGCAAACTCTTAGGGAACAACTCCTCTACTACACAAAGAAATAGCGGCCAGGGCCATTTTCTCTCCATAATGAGTCGTACGGATACTTTTTCACCTGCCTGAATAATATGATGCGATAACTCCCGTTCTACTTTCCAAGCACCTGCTGGGATGATAAGCGTTCCGCACTCATATAAAAATACAGGCATATAGCCAAAGAACAAAAACCAGCTCACCCGATCCCCTTGGAACATCGCAAACACAAAAAGGACGATCCCGACGAGTAAGGCAAAAATTATGCCTCCCCACAGCCGAAATCTATGCTTCATGATAGAATCCTTTCCCTAGCGGAATCTGAATTGAATTTATAATGGAATCAAGTACACCTTGCGCAGTCTCTTTAGCATATCTTGCTTCAGGTGTCAGTATCATCCTATGAACCAGTACATGGGGAGCCAAATATTTAGCATCGTCCGGCAAAACATAGTCACGACCATTTATATAAGCATATGCTTTAGAAGCGTGCATGAGTGCGAGTGCCCCGCGTGGACTAATTCCGAGCTCTACTAATGGATGCTTACGTGTTGCCTGTACCCAAGAAACAATCATACCAAGTACATTTGTCTCAATATGTACTTCTTTAGCTTCTCTTTGTAACTGCAATAATTCGGCGTCAGTCAAAACAGATTCAATTTCCTCAATCGGACTTTGTTGAGATTGTCTCATAAGCATTTCAACTTCTGCTTCTGGCGTAGGATAGCCCATTTTCATCTTCAGCAAGAAGCGATCGAGCTGTGCTTCTGGAAGTGGATATGTACCTTCATGCTCAATGGGATTCTGCGTCGCCATGACGAAGAACGGCTTATGTAACTGTTCTGTTTGTCCATCAATTGTTACACTGCCTTCT
>Ga0153999_1000407_pt1 | contig 19273 bp, 21 predicted proteins | sample TSNC083MetaG_FD_104675 | JGI IMG/M metagenome (GOLD analysis project Ga0153999, IMG submission 104675) | Attine ant fungus gardens microbial communities from North Carolina, USA - TSNC083 MetaG | ecosystem: Host-associated > Fungi > Mycelium > Unclassified | place: USA: North Carolina, Lumber... | reverse complement strand
GTACACAGACTATGTTGGTGCCATTCTCGGTCTTGTGCGGGATGGGTATGACTGGCGACTTGACCCTCTCATGGTAATTTCCAATTCCCGCTTGATACGAATCATCACAGATACCATCTTCGACAGGAAATACGGGACTTTGACCATTCAATATCGCCCAGAGGCCAAGGCAACGTTGTTTCGGCTGAATTTAATTTACTTTACCGTTGGCATGCAACTCTCTCAGAAGAGAACACTCAATGGTACCAGAGGGAGCTCGATGCGGTGTCTTCCCCGGGTTTTGGGATAGCCTCTGTCGCAGATTTTAGGAGGGCTGCTTCTACTTTCACCAGCAGGTTGGAAGGACTACCACCCACTCAGTGGGAATTTGGCGGGTAAGTGTTGGTCGGACGTTGGTATTATTACCTGGGCTTGATTTTTTCCAAAGAAAAACCCGCGTAGACGGCAGGTTTCGAGATGCAGACCTCGCGGAGATTCTTCAGAATGCGACTCAAGAGGTGGCTGGTGCTTTCAAGGCGCGTGGGATTCCTGAATGCATGAAAGTTGTGGAAATCCTTGGCATTGAGCAATCTCGCGAATGGGGCGTGTGCTCAGTATGTTCTACTAAGTCAGATTGGCCTGATTGATTCCACCATAGCTTAACGAGTTCAGGAAGTTCATTGGATTAAAGCGTGCGTCTCCTGTTCAGTTTACATTTTCTAGCCAACTGGACTTTCTTAGCATATGCCACTTTCTCGCAATGGAATGACGATCAGGAAATTTCGGACGCTGCGAAAAAGCTTTATGGGGATATTGACAGGCTTGAGCTTTATGTTGGTTTACAAGCGGAACAAACCAAAAAGCCAGGTCCCGGTGCCGGCTTGTGCCCGGGATACACCATCTCTCGAGCTATACTTTCTGATGCTGTCTGCCTCACCCGTGGAGATAGATTCCTCACCACTGATTTCACACGTGAGTCTCATACCTGGTCAAGGAACATGATACTTACCCTGCATTTCACTGTAGCATTCAGTCTCACTGCTTGGGGTTGGCAAGACTGCCAATATGACAAGGAAGATGGCTCATATGGTGGTTTATTGACGAAGTTGATCTTCAGGATACTGCCGGATCATTATCCCACTGGTTCAGTCCTCGCGCATTTCCCGTTCAACGTTCCCGAAAGTATGCTAAATGCACTCAAAAAGAATCCTGGAAGCATTCAAAAATATTGTTGGCCCGAAAGACTCGAAGATTTACCTGACAATGTTGAGCGTCTTCCATCTGTCATAAATCCTACTTGGCGCTTTGTCCGTGATTACGAGGGTGTCAAGGGGGTATTGACTACTGAGAATGCGCACTTCACTTCGAATATTGTCCGGCGCATGGAGTCCACTGTTGAGCTTGTCCTGGAGCAGCGAGTGCGTGACTTCATCATGTTTCGTTTTTCTAGGTGGAGGACTAAATGACCATCATTAGGACAAGAAGAAGATCTGGGATAGACAGGGAAAGGTTACTAAGGCTATCGTTGATAATGAGGAGTGGACGAAGTACTTCAGAGAGAAGACATGGAAGCTTATGGAGATCTACGACCCTCCCTACTTTGATATCGTCAAAGACGTCATCAACCTCTTGCCCATCTATTGGATTTGTGAAAAGATTGTGGGTAGTGTCCAGTAATTCAAAATTGGTCTATAATCTTGATTCCAGACCGGCATTCCGCTCAAATCCGATCACACGCCTGAAGGAGTATTATATGAGCAAGAAACTCGCGAGAAGTTTGCCGACATCGCGCGCTACATCTACATTGATTCGACTCCCGTTAATGACTTCAAATTCCGGGACCGGTCTCAAAAACACGCCCAGGAGTTTGTCGAATTCATCGAGAAGAGTCTCGACAATGCCAACAAAAATAAGTCTGAGTGCGACAAATACCTGAAGGATCTTCGTGTCAAGTTTGGCAATGTGTCTCATGCAGAATTGGCTATCAATATCTTCAACGCTATTGTTCCCACTGCCATGCTATTCTCTAAAGCCGTTGTTCAAGTAGTAGATTTCTTCCTCGACGACGCTAATCAGATGGCAAGGTCGGCGATTGCGATGATCCATCAGGAAAACAAACAGGATGCTTCTCAAAGGATTATGTGTTATGTTCGTGAAGTTCTCCGTCTCCGTCCACTCGTGAGTTTGTCATCCTCTTGCCTTTCAACCATCCTGACCAACGCATCGTGCAGTTTGCCGGTGTCTATCGCACTGCGGTGGCTCCTGTCCCTGCTTATAATATTAGGCTTGAGGATTGGGTGTTTGTGGATATTGCGACGGCGAATGTGTGTTAAGCCCTGTATACTGGAATCTCACCACTAACTGGTCATAACAGGAATCTCTGGGACCAACCCCTGACTATACTCGAGCCAGCAAGCACGGCATTATAACGCCGTATAAAGATGGTCTCTTGACGCCCATATTTTTTGAGCGGGTCGTGCCGGTCATAGTTGGTACAATCTTAAGCCATGAGAACCTGAAGCGAGTGGAAGGAGGGTCTGGGAAACTCACAAAGTGCGATTTAATAACTATTTCGATTTTATATTCACATAAATTTGGTAGATTTGTTGAACCGTGGCACGAGACAAAACGTGAAGAGTATATCAACATCTCTGGAGAGGTGACTCCCTGGCCGGATTCCATGATTGTTGAACTGGGGCCATAACATCCTCTTGTTATATTTTTATCTCACCGTGGTAACTTTGTATTGTCCTGTATATGTTTTCCAAAATTAGTTGGACTTGTAAGTCACGGGATCGAACATTAGACTGTCGCGCCTTGATTCCTCCATATTTATATTTCCATGGCCGCTTCACGGATAATCTCTGCTGCGGATGTTACGCGACAATCTGCACAGGTCTGGGTCCCCGATATCAAGGAGGGTTATCTCGCTGGCTTGGTTCTGAGTGAGGATGAAGAGGCTGCAGTAGTAGAGTTAGAAGGAGGGGAGGTGTGTAAGTCATTCATGGACAAGCGACAGTGTCTTAAGCAAGTACTAGGTCAGGAGAGTACCTTTTGACTCTTTGTTTAAGATGAATCCGCCAAAGTTTGACCGCGTCGAGGATATCGCGGATCTAACATTTCTCAACGAAGCAAGTGTTGTCCACAATCTCCGGTTAAGATATTATTCAGGTGCCATCTACGTGTGTGTCACGGATCGAAATGTGTCACCACACTGACATTACTACCTGATAGACATACTCAGGCTTGTTCTTAGTCGCCATCAACCCTTACCAGAATCTCCCTCTCTACACTGATGCCATTATCCAACAATACCGCAACAGACGACGGGATGACAATCAGCCTCACATTTTTGCAGTCGCAGAACGTGCATGGGTTAATATGGGCGACGAGAGGGAGAACCAGAGTATATTGATTACGTGCGTCCCTTATCATTAATCCAATTCCCGATTGATGTTGGTGGCAGTGGTGAATCAGGTGCTGGAAAGACAGAAAGCACGAAGAAAGTTATTCAGTACCTTGCGGCAATTGCGACTGATGCCCCGAAGCCTGTGCAGCCCACTCATACACGGAATGGCACCATTGGATCGACAGCTACCATGCCCTCTGTTGGATTATCGAAGAATATCACGCGAAAGGGACATTTCCTCTCAAATTCTGTACCAACGACAAGTGCTTCACTGACATCAAAGGGGCGTCTTGGCCTACTTGAGCGCCAGGTCTTGCAAGCCAATCCAATTTTAGAGGCGTTTGGGAATGCTCAGACGCAAAGGAATAATAATTCGAGTCGGTTCGGCAAGTTCGTCCGTATCTCATTTGCTCCAGATGGTAGTATTGCAGGGGCCAATATAGATTGGTACCTGTTGGAGAAGAGCCGGGTTGTGTTTAGAAATGAAGCCGAGAGGAATTTCCACGTCTTTTACCAGTTGATCGCTGGTGGTGGTGTGCTCAAAAGTGCGTATCCGGTTACCTGTTACTGAATATCACCTATACAATATCAGATGAGTTACTGCTGGACGGAGACGTAGAGAACTATGAATATCTGAACAAAAGCAGACGGGAGATTGATGGTATCGACGATAGAGAGGGATGGAGTTCACTGAAGGTACGCCCAGTTCGCGCTCTCCTAGTTCCGCTGCCGACATCCGTGAAGGTCGCACTAGATGTAGTTGGTTTCACGCCAGAAGCACAATTGGACCTATTCCGAATTGTCGCGGCAATTCTACATATAGGAAATATCGTGATCAATACGAGTCGCGCAGATGACGCAACGATGCAAGATGCTTCACAAGCGGAACGCGCTTGTCATTTGTTGGGCATCCCTCTGGCTGAGTTCACTCGAGCTGTCCTTCGACCTCGAGCTCTCGCCGGCCGTGAGTGGGTGACGCAGGCGCGCACGCGGCAACAGGCACTAGATGAACTTGCTGCTCTTTGCAAAACTCTCTATGAGAAGTCTTTTGGTGCTCTTGTCGATCAAATCAATCGTGCTTTAGATCGTCCTTCATCCAAGTCGACATTTATTGGGGTTCTTGATATTGCAGGTTTTGAAATTTTCGAGATCAATGGTTACGAACAGCTTCTGATCAACTACACAAATGAAAAGCTTCAGCAATTCTTCAACCATCACATGTTCGTTCTTGAACAGGAAGAATACGCTCGCCAAAACATCAAATGGGACTACGTTAATTTTGGCCTGGATCTCCAACCCACTATCGACCTTATAGAGTCTACTGGAAACGTGATTGGCATTCTCAGCTGTTTAGATGAGGAATGCATCATGCCCAAAGCGACCGACCACACATTCACTAACAAACTACACGCTCTTTGGGCCAGCGGTGAGGAAGAAGAATACCACAGTCCGGGAAAGGACAAGTATGAACCAACTCGCTTTCAGCAAGGTTTCATCATCCAGCATTACGCAGCTAAGGTTGAATATCGAACAGAGGGATGGCTGGAGAAGAACAAGGACCCACTCAATGACAACCTTACTCGTGTTCTAGCTGCGTCTTCTGAACCTTACATCGCGACTCTCTTTGCAGAATATGGCGATGCCTTTACTCCTGGTGGGCCTAATAATGTATTCACTGCTGGCAAGAAGCGCACCATGAAAAAAGGTGCATTCAGAACCCTTGCACAGCGTCATAGAGAACAACTTTCCAGTCTCATGACACAACTTCGATCCACCCAACCTCATTTCGTCCGTTGCATAGTTCCAAATAACTTGAAAAAGCCTCACCATATTGATGTGCCCCTAGTTCTTGATCAACTACGCTGCAACGGTGTCCTAGAAGGGATCCGTATCGCTCGCTTGGGATACCCAAACCGACTCCCCTTTGTGGAGTTCCGGCAGCGTTATGAACTTCTAGCTCCTAAAATTTTACCTTGTGGATACCTAGATAGCCGCGAAGCATGTCGCCGTATGGTCAGCTTCCTGGAGCTTGATGAGAACGTATTCAAAATCGGCACATCCAAGATCTTCTTCAAAGCAGGTGTTCTTGCGGAACTGGAAGAGCGCCGAGATAAGCTATTGTTTAACATATTTGCCCGGATTCAAGCCGCGGCGAGAAGGTGGACAACAAGAAGACAGATGAAGAAAATACTGAATAGGGCGATAGCAGTACGGACTATTCAACGCAATGCGAGAGTCTATAACGAGCTGAGGGAATGGCCATGGTGGCAGCTTTACACCAAAGTCCGCCCTCTGCTTGCGGCTACAAGGAGTGATGAGGAATTGAGAAAGAAGGAGGCAGAACTGGCCTTAATCAAAGAAAGGGCTGAGAGGGATTCGAAGGAGCGAGAGGCACTGGAGAACCTGAAGATGTCCCTGGAGTCTGAGAAGCGTAAGGTTGAGGAGGCTTTGGAAGCGGAGAGGACGCTAGCTTTGGACAAGGACGCTTTGCTTGAACGAAGCAAAAGACGTGAAAGCGAGTTGGAAGAGGAAGTTGCTGCGTTACAAAGTGACCTTGATCTACTTGACTCTCAGCTTGATCGTGCTATGAAGCTGCAGAAGGAGAGCGAGGAGAAGTACGAGTCGCTTAAACAAGCATTTGACCAGGCTGCTGAACACCTTGTCCGCATGGAAGCGGAACAGAAGGAATGGATGGACAGAGAGACCGAATTGTTGGAAGAGTTGACCAGTGCGCGTGAGGAGTGTGATACTCTCTCGCATAATCAGGAGGAGCTACGAAAAGTTGGCGAGGAATTGAAGAATATTGCTGTACAACAAGAGGAGGATTTGAGTCGGACAAGAGAAAGACTTGATTTGAATGCAAAGGAATTTGAAAGTAAACTAGAGGTGGAGCAGAGGGCAAAGTAATGTTCTGTCTATCTTTCCCTTGACTTTGCACTGAGTGATGTGCAGGGATACTTTGAAGAACAGGATGTCTCATCTAGAAGATGAGTCTCGTTTAACCAAGGAGCAGTTGGTGGAAGTCACCCGGTCAGCGACGGAGTACTCAGACATGATTGCAAAGAAGGAAGATCAGATCAGAGTCATAAGTAGAGATCTTGAAGACTTACGAGCCGATGAGAGGAAGAGGCAACATGAGATTGCGGAGTTGTGTAGTCAAAAGTCGACCCTTGAAGCTCAACTCCAAATTGAGAGGAAAGAATATGTCCAGGAACAGTCGACTCGGGACGCTCTACAAAAGGAACTCGACGACTTGCGTTCCTTGCTCCAAGCAAAAACCAGTGAAGAAACCCGTCGCAACGAGGTCGAGAAGAGCAAAGAGGCTGAATTAGTTGACCTGCGGAATCAGGTCAACGAACTGAAGCACGAGTTGGCAGAGGCCAGAAGAATTGCTCTTGATTCGCAAAGCAAGCTTGAATTGGAGAGGACAAATGCAGTCAGGGAACATCGGTTACTCGAGTCTAGCTATAATTCGTTGCTCAGTCGGGAGGGCGAAGCTTCATCACAGTTGTCACGTACAAAGACGGACCTTGCAGAGTTGGAAAAATCAAAACGGGCTATAGAGTCGGAGTTACAGACATTTAGGACAAGACAGATCGAGGTTGACAGTCAGTTGTCTGAGGCTGTGAAGAGTAAGGAGGTGAGTGACATAACCGTTGTTTGATTTTCTTGAGATTGAGTCTACACGTAGAACCTGGAACGGCAATTGGGCATTGCCCAATCCCGATATGCAGACTTTGAAAATGTTGTTCTTGAACATCAACGAGAGAGGGAAAACCACGTTCGTCAGCTTGATGCGACTCGCAAGGAGTTGGAAACACAGTCGATAAAGCGAGCCGAACTGGAAAAAATATGTTCAGGCCAAAAGGCAGAAGTTATCAAGCTCAAGGATAGGAATGTCAAACTTGACCGGGAGCTTAATAAAGCTCTCAAAGATCTTAAAAATCGGGAATGGGAGATCAAACAGCTTGAGTCAAAGCAGGACAAAACCATTGTTGAGCATGTGCATGTTCTTGAAGAGGCAAAACGAGTCACAGATCGTCAATTGGCTGAAGTTCAGCTCGAGTTGCAGAAGAATCAAAGTTATATCAGGTCATTGGAGAAAACTCGAGGCCGTTTGATGATGGAAGCGGAGGATTTGACGAGAGAGACTGAAAAAGAAAAACTGGAGCTACGACAGAAGGAGAAAAATATCAAGTTTCAGGAGGAGAGGACAGCTCGTGCTTTAGCTGATGTGGAGAAGGAGCGACAAGCTCGTGATACGGCTGCGCTTGAGGCCCAACGATTAAGGACAGAGCTTGAGAGCACCCGAACCCAGAGTCACGAGTTGGCCGAGCATTTGGCTCTTGTGCAGAAAGCAAAAGAGAACCTGGAGAGCGAGCTAGAACAACTAGCTGATGAAAGTGTCAACTCCGATTCATTGTCGAAAACTCAGCGACATTATGAAACTCGTATAGCACACTTGGAAGAACAATTAGAGGAGACCGAGATGAATAAATCTAGTGTTGCGAGAATCCGAGAAAACATTGAACGTCAGCACGCAGAAATTCGTCGTTTGGTCATGCAAGGTGCTCCTCGAGATGAGGATTTCCAAAACCGACTCCTGAAAGAGCTGAAAAAGGTTGATGGTATACTCGAACGTGAGATGGACCGCAAGACACCTCGGCGGAGTGAAGTTCAGGAACCGAGGGATCTCGCCAACTACACACCAACCAAAAGCCGGTCCTCCACTGAAGCACCAAGCTCTCCTGTAGTCGACCGTGAAGCTCAGAAAGCACGAGCCTCCAGTAATCAACAAGTCGCGGAATTAAAGCAACATGTACAAGTCCTCGAGCTTCAGATGGCGGCATCTGACCGGGTCCGCCATCATCTTGAGATATCTCTTCGCGAACTGACAGCAGACCTCGAAAGCAGCGATGGGTCTATAAACTTCCTTCAACAAACACGTTCGCGATTGGCCGAGGAGAACGCAAGGTTGGACGAGTTGTTGAAGGATGAAGCTGATGCGCGTAGGACTGCAGAAACCGCTCAGGTTGAAGGAATCCAGGCTATGTGGGCGAAATTCCAAAAAACCATTGCGAATGAAAGAGACAGTTATCTCAGACTTGAAGAGTCCAAGAAGGCATTGGTGAGCAGGAATACGATAAACTCATACCCCAGTTATAATCATTCACCTCTGCGTCTAGCTTGTCCAGCAACGAGATGTTCGAGCCCAGATTGAAACCCAGAAGGGCCAGATCCGCGAATATACTCATCAGAAGAAACAGCTTCAGAAGGAGGTAGCAGAATTACGTGAACAATTAGAACATTCTAAGAACGAAACTACCAGTAAGCTTTATGTAACATTAGATGGAGGATACAGGATCACACTTGATACAGATATCAGACGGCAGCTTGCAAAAAAGCTCCAAGATGATGAACTCGAGTCAACGACATCCGCAGCGGCTGCATCAGGTGATTGTTAATAAAGCACATCAGGATATCTTAGTTAATCGAACATCGTTACAGAATTCAAGGCTGCCATTGAGTCATATCAACAGAAGGAACAAGGGTATCTAGAGAGACTTGAATCCACCGAAATTGCGAGAGCAACGGCAGCTCGCGGCGAGGCATATAGTGGGTTAGGGTCCCTTTGAAAATTTCTTATCTAAGGTCTCTTCTAGCTCGGCGTACCCTTGAGACTACGGAGAAGGCATTAACAGATGCCAAGTCCGAAGTGGATTCACTGAAGAAGAACTTCCATTCCACCGAAAAAAAATTACGATCGATGGAATCCAAGTTGGAGGAGGAACGTCGTGAAGTATCTGAACTTGCTGTCATACAGAAACGTCTTGAGGAGGAGCTGGAGGACGAGCGAGAACAGCATCAGAAAGATCTTTCTGAACGTGACTTCACAATTGATCAGACTCGCAAGAAGTACCAGTGTAAGTCGATCATCAATGATTTTCATTATTGTATGACACATGAGTCTCCAGCCGAGCTAGCGCAATTGAGTGAGGAACTACAGTCACAACGAGACAGTTTGAGCCGGATCCGTGAAGAGAATCGTAAAATTCGATCCGACTTTGACGAACTTCAGCTTCGCTACGATGACGAAGTTTACAATAGTGGAGGATGGAAGAAGGAGAAGGAACGAATGGACACCAAGATTCACGATCTTACTAAGGCATTCGAGGCGTCTACTCACGCTCAGGGTGAACAACAAACGCAGATCATAGCACTTCATCAACAAGTTCGCGAGCTACGGACAGTACTGGATGATGCAGAGGCAGAACGTGTAATGCTTCAGAAAGCTCGTCGGGCATTACAAGCAGAATTGGAGACCATCAAAATTGATCACGTCGACACGAACCGGTCAATGTCAGATACCGAATTCCAACGATTGCAATTGAAGAAACAAGACCTTGAGAGGACGCTGGAGGAACAAGGAGATCGTGTGACTCAAGCATTGGACAGAATGAAGAAAGCTGAAGCTTATGCGGCGGAGTGCTTCAACGAGCTTGAAAAAGTGAGAAAGGAGAATTCGACATTAGATCATCACAACGTATGTTATTACAGCTCCGGAATTATTTGAACTGGTTGACTCATTGTTATACAGGCACAATTGGAAAAGCAGGTTAAAGAACTGAATGTCCGTATTGTGGACCTTGAGACGAGATCATATGCTAACTCACCACGATCTGCTACAATTTCGCGACGAGTGGACGGCCGAATTGAAGAGCTCACCAACCAACTCAACAAGAGTAGTCGAGATAGGAACGCTCTTGGGCGCTCGGCAGAAAAACTAGCCAAGGATGTCAAGTTCCAACAATCTGAACTTGAACGACAACGTGCCAAGTTTGAAGAGGATAAAAAGGAGTATGAGGCTCGCATTCAGGATCTGAGGAGTGCTTTGGATACGGTGGTATGTTTTCAGGTATTTTATCTGAGGTATCAACCTGATGTCTTGCACAGCAAACGAAAGAACACGAGCTACAAGCAGCTAACCGTCGGGTAACACGAGAAGCTGTTGATTATAAACAGCGAAATCTCAAGTAGGTCATCATAATATGTCGCTTCCTGCAGAACGTTGAGAATTTGCGAATAGCCTGACAAGAGAGCTGGAACGACTGCAGAATCGGTTTGAACAACCAAAATCACCCCACGGTTCTCCTCGGAAATGATGCACGGCACTTGCGAGATTTTTATTCATCTTGTATTTGTATCTTCATCGCACAATATTGTATGTAATACTCACAGTTCAACCAAATAATTGTAAATAGCATTCGTAGCCCGTGACATTTCACGAAGTAATTCCCATGTTGCCGTCGGCATTCAGACAAGCTTCAAGAGCTGTTAAGAGAAAACTGAAAGAGCCAAAAATTGAATCCCTGGACAACAAGTCTAATCTGAGTCCGGCGGCGGAACGAGTACGAAAGGCTCTGGACAAAACACTCAAGAAGAATCGAAAGGATGTAGGTAAATTTCAGCGTTTTCTGGACCGGGGCCTTCCGGACGACGTGAGTGTCTATACGCGTTGTACTGTATGTCATCCGTTAACTTGAATGACAGGGGGGTGCCCAGGCACTGCACGGTCGAACAAACCTCCTCTGGCGAGTACGGAGAGTGATCAGCCATCGTTTCGGCCCTTCTTTTCACGTTGACACTTTCGGCAGCTCATCGTGAGTCTTCTCTTCTATTGCATTTTGACCCAACGTTGACGGGGACCCGTGAGATATGGAGCAGCATCAGCGAAGAGCGACATGGACCTCATCATCCTTGTCAGTTTTATACGCCTACATTATGAAGCCTTTTCCAATTAAGACTGTTTTCAGGACAGATCACGGCCGCTTGGGTTCGACCCGATGAATGAAACAAAATTATCAAGTAACTACCTTGGCCAAATCGTGTATCTTTACATACTAATTTTTCTCTCAGAAATTTACCATCTAGGGTTCGTCGACATTACTCCAGAAGCTGTTCACACCTGATGATTTATCCTCAGTACACTTGCGGGTGTTTTACGGAAAGGAGGGTTTATCAGAGTGAAAGCAATACCGGCAACTGTCCCAATTAGTGCGTATCCCCAGTTAATGAGTTTGCAAAATGACCGACGGCAGTCAGTCAAGTTTGAGGATCCTAAGACAGAAATAAAATGTGATATTAACGTGAATGAACAACCCGGATATTGGAATACCATTATGATTCAACGATATGCAGAACAATCTCCACATTTTGTACCGCTGTTGAAGGCTATCAAGCTCTGGGCAAAGCCACTTGGTCTCAACACGCCCAGTCCAGGAATACCAGGAGCGCCTGTCACTTTCAGTAGTTATGCTTACGCGTTGATGACGATTGCCTTCATGCAGGTGAGGTATCGACCTCAACCGTATCATCAAGCATCCGCTGATTGAAGAGTGAGATAGAGGCAACGTCTATTGCCCAATCTCCAGGATAATCTAAATGACATAAAGTCGCACCAATTCTGGAATCGAAAACCCCGTTGGCTCTGCGACCTTCGCTTCCACTCAAAATTCCCGCCTTTGCCGAGAAATGACGAAGTAGTGCTGCTGAAATTATTGGGAGACTGGTTTCAGTATGCTTTCCAGAGATCTCTCAGCAAAGGCTGACTTGGACCTAGATTTTGGAGTGATTTTGATCCTGCTCGACAAGTGGTTGACATTCGGCTTGGGGGCATTCTTTCTCGCGCTTCAGAGCCGCTGGAGTCAGAACCAATGGAACTCCAAACAAAGCTTCAATCTCAGATGGAAGTTGACGAGATGCTGCAGGGAACTGGGGTTTCGGAGTTTATAGACTCTCAGGAATGCAGGGATCGGGATCTAGATGAATATGATGGTCCACGAGTATCCGATGAATCCCTTGAGCCATTCCGTCCGCCTAGAGACCAACCATATGACCCAAAGGCCTTGCAACGATGGGAATTTGAAACATTTTGCCTGATAGATCCGTTCATCCTTATTCGAGTGAGTATATATAGGTGTTCTCATTGACCGATCGCTCAGGAGCATGTATAGAATGTTGCCAAAAATATTTCGACCGGGGTGTTTGAGTATTTTCAGGCAGAGTGTCGCCAGGCGGGTGCAGAATTGGGAAGGAGGCAATGCGATCAAGAGGATTTGGCTATGTAATATGATACAAGAATCAATATGATACAAGAATCATGATTCTGGTAGTTTACACTCTTGATCTCATACCACCATCATGTCCTGGAGACTGCCAATGAAGAGTGCGTTGTGCCCTTTGGTCTCTACCTACGAGCCCTCATGTCCCCCAGAAGCCAAGGAAAATGGCATTCTTTCCAGATCACTTACTCCCATACCCTCCCGTCCAACAACTCCCAAGCCTCTCCATGGATCTGACCAATTCAGGTCTGGAATGCTCACCATTCGCATTTTTTCCGGTGAGCAACATGCCTTTCTGCGACCCAACATGGCCTGTTCATCCTGGATGATGCACCAGGCAGAGGACTCGCCCTACCACCCTCCACCCATCTTCCCGAGGGAATAGCGCGTGCATTGGAAAATGCACCACAAAATTCAGTTGGGAACAGGGAGAGTTTACAGCATAAGCGCTTCTGGTGGCTGCCCTATGTGGTCCTCGAGTTCGATAAGAACGAGATCCTGATCGACGCTCTTGGGGGTGATCTCTCGAACCCCATATGGAACTACCGTGCCCAGTTGTGGGTTCTATCAGTCTTTGTGTCGCATCTGGGTGCCTGACACTACATTAGTGATGTTTCCCGTACTTCTAACATCTCCGTGTCATCCTATCTGCGAACCGCTGTGGCCCAAGGTCAAGATGACATGGGTAATGATTTGCTGATAGCGCGCGTGGACCTAACGCCCATGCTCGACGGCCATGTGAGTCTCTCCAATAGATCTCATAATTGCTTAATGTTCGGGATGCCGTAGCACGCCTCCGACCAGTGGTACACAGCTACAGCCGGTGCAGGTTCTTTCCATCTAAAAATCGACTTTAAACCAAGTCGCAATGATTCGTTGACAATCGAGGTATTCGATCTGTTGAAGGTTATAGGCAAGGGTAGTTTCGGCAAAGTCATGCAAGTCAGGAAGAAGGATACGCAACGTATTTATGCCCTCAAAACAATTCGCAAAGCACATATCGCCCAACGGCCAGGAGAAATTACACATATCCTGGCTGAACGTACGGTCCTTGCCCTTGTCAATAACCCTTTCATTGTTCCTCTCAAATTTTCATTCCAAACACCTGACAAACTCTACCTTGTGATGTCCTTCAGTCAGTCCTATCTTGCCTATTTGGCCCCATAATCTAACTCTTCTCTAGTCAATGGCGGTGAACTGTTTTATCACCTTCAACGTGAGGGAAAATTTGATCAACATCGGAGTCGTTTCTATGCAGCTGAGTTGCTCTGTGCTTTGGAGCATCTTCATGGTTTCAATGTCGTTTATCGGTATGGGCATCTCTTCCCTCTGAACACTTTCTTAAATTATTTTAGTGACTTGAAACCCGAGAACATCCTGCTTGACTACACAGGACATATCGCTCTATGCGACTTCGGTAAGCCCCTCACTCAGCATCGCTAAGATGTTCTCAGTACTGGAGTTGTAGGTCTCTGCAAGCTTAATATGTCTGAATCCGAAAAGACCAACAGTACGCCTCTGTGCATTGAATCATGATCGCCTTCCGAACCACCTAACAGCTTTCTGTGGTACTCCCGAGTATATCGCACCTGAACTATTGGAAAGTCAAGGCTATACAAAGACTGTCGATTGGTGGACTCTTGGTGTACTTCTATACGAGATGATGGTCAGTCTCCTGATTTCTCGTTATATTAATACTGAGCGCCTTTCCCTATGAAGACGGGTCTTCCCCCGTTTTACGACGAGAACGTGAATACAATGTACCAACGTATTCTAACCGACCCACTCCAATTTCCTCCGGGTATGCCTCCTGAGGCTATGAGCGTGATGAGTGGTCTGCTCCATCGTGATCCTTTGAAACGTCTGGGGGCAAATGGAAGCGAAGAGATTAAACGGCACCCATTCTTTTCTCATCATATCCGCTGGGACCGGTATGTCCATGGTCCTACATTTATAGGATGTCTGTTGAATGACTGGCACAGCCTTCTCGCCAAGAAGATCCAGCCCCCATTCAAACCAAGCGTCGTGAGTCAGATCAATTCGATTAGTTTCCTGCCACTGACGTCGATACTACCATCAGGAATCTGTCCTCGATGTTGCCAACTTCGATACTGATTTCACAAGTGAAGAGGCTCAAGATTCCGTCGTTACCGATTCTGCATTGTCTGAGACTGTGCAGGATCAGTTTAGAGGCTTCACATACAACCCCGCAAATGAACATCTCAGTGAAAGTATCACTTATCCGAGTGTCATGAGATGAAGTGAATGGCTACATTACCATGATGGGCGTCCGTCATTGCGCGCTCCTTGTTCTTCTCTGATCCCCAGTTCTTTTCTGCTCTGGACTTTGATATCCTTGACCACCGGATAATTCACCCTCTTTTTTTCTTTTTGATTGAGCCGTGTGTATCACTCATTGCTGGTCTGATCTGTATGCTCTTACTCGCTGCCCTAGCTTTGGTTATAGCAAGTAGTAAACTTGTATGTTGTCTGTATATCGTTGGTGGTTGAAACTTGATGGCTTGAAAGGTCAAAGCAATCTCAAAATCATCCGAGCATTTCATAATATGGTTCATCCAAGCAACAACTGCTAAGAAGCACGAAAAGACAAAAGCTTGTTGGAGGGGGTTACCTCTGACAAATGGATTGAACCTGCTGTATTGATTCGCATCTCTTCCTAGAGTGAACCCTGTTCTAGGACTACTTCCAATAAGACGTATCAGATGCTTCTGACAAATGCATCGACCGGATGAATGATTATGAACAGCAACGCACGAAACTGACGCACCTAACATTTTTATCATTCCAATGGAACATACTTCCGCGCGAGCATTCTACTCACAACGACATCTCTCCAGTCTGTGCAAGTCGGACAGCCGTCAACTGCGAGAACTCTGAGCACTTTCTACTAACCCTCCAGTCATCCACCACGTAGGGTGACACATTTGTCCACAATCTCATAATAGTTCTTGTGCCTAATACAGATACTAGATATACGACCTTACCTTGCTTTCTTGGGTTTTCAGTCCCTTGCCTCGGCTGGACTCACATTGTATCGCCTTTAGCCTTCCTGTACGACTGTTCAGCAGATTGCACAAAGCCAGGTTGCCCAAGGGTGATTGGCTAAGGGTCCTTGATAAACATCGTCAATACTGCCTAGAAAGGGGATTGAACTCCCAGATGATGGAGTTCGGGAAATTTATTTCATAATACATAATCCAATAATAGTTGGATTTACCTGCGGTCACGCCAACTCGATCTACATGAACTCGAACAGCGACGAGACTCTGGATCATTTTATCACAGGTGCATTACCAGTGCCGGCGATCCAAGTCGTCGACTCTTCGCATGAGCACCTCTCCTATCCTTCTCTCAATGCTGAGGGTGATTCATCCCGCCGAGAATCATCTTCCCAACCACTGCCTTCCCCATTGTTCAAGGACAGAATTTATGTCGGAAATCTCCATCCTTCTGTTGACGAGTGCGCCTCCTCACTACACGAATCATACCAAAATTCATAAATGCCATTTTTGTCAAGGTATACCCTCGTACAAGTGTTTTCCAAGTTTGGCAAAATCACGAGTGTTGACTATCTCTTCCACAAATCGGGACCTCTGAAAGGCAAACCACGAGGCTATGCGTTTGTTAAATATACAGATGAAGATGTGAGTTCTCCCCTTACCTTTTCGCTTTCTATTCTCCTTTGTTTTGTGCTGTCGAAAGAACTCATTGATGGATTTGCTTTTCCGGTTTAATTGCATTCATGTGCTCGAATGGACTGTTGTCAATGAATTGTCGTTACCGAAGGACAGTCCGGAGGAGCTCTGGGGATGTTATGTTGGGATGTCCAGTTGCATGTGCATCTTGGAGTGGAGCTCTGCGAAACACCTTGGATCACAGTGGAATGTCTGGTTTGAAATCACAATGACTGACCGCGCTTATGTCACTAGGAAGCTCAGAAAGCCATGTCAATGGCCCATGACAAGCTACTCCGAGGCCGCAAGACCGTCGTCACATATGCCCACCACGCGCCCCTCGATTCTGCCAGCGGTAAAAGCAGGAGAGCGATGATGGAGATCGGACGACCCACAACACTCAGTCTCCTCAAGAGTGGACCATCTCGGCCCTTGGGGTATGTTCACTCCCCTTTTTCGATGACAGTATCTGGGTTGAGCAGTGTCTGCTTCCTGTCCCAGGACTGCCACGAAAATTGCTCAAATGGAGGCAAAGTTGTGTCAGTTACAAAATTCCACAGAAACCACATCAAAGAGTCTTCGACCTCTTCACCCTTCTTTACCTCATAAACCTCAAACTGAATCGCAGTCACAACTTAGACAACAAAACCTGAAAACGAAACGGATACAAGGTTCTTGGTCTGTTCCGCCAGATGAGTCGCCACCTTCCCTACTTGAATTCAGAACTCCATCTGCGCTGACTTCCCCCCCGCTCTCATCTGCAACTACAAAGCTGTCGAATAAACCCAAGGTCAAGTTGCTCGGTGTGAAGATCAAACCAAAAGACAAAGACAAGCCGACAAGTCCAAAGTCAGACACATGATTCTAGTAATCTTCTGTAGTTTGTTTGTTATGCATCATATTCGTAAATTTGTAATGCCAAAAAAACAAGTGTGAATTGAAGATTCAAATACACGATTCAGACGACTGTGCCTGCATTCGAGGCAATACGTGGCCATAGATCGGCCTGAAGATGTCTTATCAGAAAGGTGATCATGACCAAGATATGATGAAGAGACATACACATTCTTTTGCAACGGGGCCTGAGATTGCTGAACCCTTCATTTCACCTTTGGGGTTGACGATCACACCTGCATTGTCCTACACCGACTGATCAGGCATCAATCTAATAAGCATTTAACAACTTACCTCAAATCGAACATTAGTACCCTCCTTCCGACGCCAGGATTTCCGCTGGCGTAGAACAACGACAGGCATGGCTATAAACGTAGTCAGCGTTTCAGTTTATACAAGTGGTATCCAAGTCGCTGGATCTCAACCCCGAATCTTGGTCTACATCACTCACTTTTCTTCCTCAACTCAGGCTTTCCTTTCTTCACTGATGCGACAACCATTTCACCAACACTAGCAGAAGGCAGTCTGTTCAGATGGGAGCCAGAACGAAAGGGTTCAATGATGTAAAGAGTTTTGGCGCCGCTGTTGTCTGCACAGTTCAAGACGGCGCCAGTTGGAAGGGCGCTGGTGACACGGAATTTTGCGCCAGAGGCTCCCGCTGTAGTCGCACAATGCAAAAGGAGAATGAGTTTGATTTTGCTCCCTGCGAGAGAGAAGACGAAACGTACCTTTTTGTGCCATTGCTGCTAGTGACGGTCTTGGAAATGATCTTGGGTATGTTAATATCCTAACAAGGTTTCTTCGCCGCGCTCGGCATAACTTAGCTAGCCAGTTATTCGGGATATACCGAGAATGAGACCATCAATCTCAGATGATCGTTAACTTTTGGGGTGACATGGACCTGAGTAAAACTTGTTGATGTGTCTTCTTCCGTTCGGGTCTCCTTGTGATTATTCCGTGATCAAGTCAGCTTTTTTGGGCTGTATGCAATCTTTGCGTCTGGACCTCTGGGAGAAAAGTCGTCTCGCTAAAATTCTTTGTCTTGATGAGGCATCTATCATGCTCTATGGTGCAATGAGAACTTCTGCTCTGAGTGTGATCGTCATGTTTCTCTCAGCTGACCATTCCATAAAAAGTTAGAGTGGCTGTCACTGTGCGGGTAGCAAACCACTTGATTTCAGAAATCAATAGGTGGGAATAAGACCTGTTCATGACTCGGCCGCTCCCATTACAATAGGATCTCCCCAGGATCATGATCTATTTTCTCATTTTGTCAACGATCCATTGTGCCAACAGCGATGATCACAATCAGCTTCTACTGCCACCAATCTTGACTGCGCGAGGGTCCAGCCATCAACCAATGAGAAGAGCTCTATTACCAAGATAAATAAATCTTTTTGATAATGAACCACACGTGGGCGTATATATAAGTATGATAGTCGAATGTATTCCTTCTTTCAGTCTTCCATTTCCCTTGATTTAGATAAAGCATCATGCCTGCCCAAGCTGTATTCGAAACCAAGGATGGTGCTACCTATACGACCTCTAATGGTGCGCCCATAAATGAACCTTATGCTGCTCAGAGGGCTGGTCTCCATGGTCCCCTCCTCCTTCAAGGTGCATATCCCTGCCATTTGGAATTCATCGATTTTTGGGTCTGATCAAGTCCAGATTTTCACCATATTGACCTTCTCGCTCACTTCGATCGCGAGCGTATCCCAGAACGTGTCGTAAGTGCCTTTGATCATAGAGATCGAAGCATACATGATTCACTATCTACGTTGTAGGTTCATGCCAAGGGTGCTGGCGCTCACGGGTACTTCGAGGTCACCCATGATCTGAGCGATTTTACCTCTATATCCCTCTTTCAAGGTGTAGGCAAGAAAGTCCGCGTCACAGCTCGTTTCTCCACCGTTGGTGGAGAATCTGGTTCTGCTGATACTGCTCGTGACCCTCGTGGTTTCGCTCTCAAGCTCAGGACTGATGAAGGTAACTGGGATTGGGTATTCAATAATACTCCCGTTTTCTTCATTCGTGACCCTGCCAAGTTCCCCCACTTCATCCACACCCAGAAGAGAGACCCTCAAACTCACCTTAAGGATCCTGATATGTTTTGGGTGAGTATGCAACTGAACATCAACGGTTGTCTTTGAAGTTGATCTTGTGGTTTCGCT
>Ga0153999_1000405_pt1 | contig 19314 bp, 24 predicted proteins | sample TSNC083MetaG_FD_104675 | JGI IMG/M metagenome (GOLD analysis project Ga0153999, IMG submission 104675) | Attine ant fungus gardens microbial communities from North Carolina, USA - TSNC083 MetaG | ecosystem: Host-associated > Fungi > Mycelium > Unclassified | place: USA: North Carolina, Lumber... | reverse complement strand
TAGGAACTACGGGGATAGCTTAGTAAAAAAGAGAAACCTCTGCAAGTGAACCTTACTTGCAAGTATGCTCTGTTCCTAAGAAGCTCCCACTTCAAGGATTAGCTAAGTGGTGAGTAGTTCACGTATATTCGATTACTAAAGTAAATATGATAAAATACTTTGCAAATGTAAACATCTGGTATATAATGAACTTTAAGTGTGAAATACCGTGGGACTCACGGGAATTCACGCCTGGAAAATGTCAACGTAATAAAAAAAGTATCTTGCTGGATACAAGATACTAGAACTTTCGTTTTGGATCAATTGGCGTTGATCCGGGTGGTCAGGATAGCTGGTTACTATACTGACAAATAAATTTTTCGATCACGATTTTTACTCCGCTTTTACTCCGCTTAGGTAGCTGGTAACTGCTTAGGCAACAGACAAAAGAATTGCATATAGAAGTCAGTTTTCAGTCACTAGGGCAAATTGGAAAATTGCCGTAGTCCCGTTAAAGTTACCAGAAACACTATATTTAGTTAACAGTATATACGTGTAATAATAAAAAGTCAAGATATAAGGTGTTACAAATTCGATGGAAGGAAGGTAAAATGCATTGCAGAAGTTAAAACTCAGCGTTTTAGAAAAAATGACAGAAGCAAATTTGACTTCAGCTGAAGTCAGCTTTATACTATACCTTTCTCGCTACCAGGATGATACAGGCCGGATCTGCGGTGTTCATTATAAAAGTGTTTGCAAAGATTTACATATTTCGTATCAAACGTTCTACGATATTAAAAACAGCCTAATTGAAAAAGGCCTTATAAAACAAGAAAAAATGACCTATATTGACTATGATATTACAATTGTTGGGAATGACTGCTCGGATTTGGAACAGACATTAAAAGAAAGGTATATCAATACTAATCATGCTATTTTTTATTCTCCAGAATTTCATAAAATGAAGGCAAAAGAAAAGATCCTGGCCATGCTTTTTATGGTAAGAACTTTTACAAACAAAGCCAGTTATCAAATTCTTACGAATAATTTTTATGATAAATTTTGTCGAATTTTAAGTGTTACACAAAGAGCCATTCGGACGTATTTAACCAGCCTCCGGAAGTTCTTTGCAATTGGTATAAAAGATCATAAGTACTTTATAACTCCCAAAAAGAACCTATATAGAAAGCCTGGTCAGGCTAGGGAAGAGGATAATTATAATAACAATATTGTACAAGTTGTTTGCCGACGAAACAAAATTGATTACAGTGATAGGGAAATAAACGATACAGTGGGACTCATTAGGCAATATGAATCCTGGGATAAAGAAAACATTATTCTACGGATAACCAGAGCCATAATTGAGAGTATATCAGGGTTTTTACCATTTGATCGTAAAGATAAACCTAAATTGGCGCCATCCTACATACATAAGCTTCTAAGGCGTGATCTTAATTTGAGAGGGGATCCCACTGAAGCATTTATATAAAACATAAGATTACTTTCTAAAAAACGTCTGAAAAGGCGTTATTCGTGTTTAGTAAAACGAAGATATGACTATAAAACAAATCAAAAATCTTCAAAAAATCATTAATTTTAGCACCGGCACTTCCGGAGCTTTTTTTTTGGTCAATTATGTATTCAAATTTTAAGGTAATAAATGAAATCTTATTCAAATTTTAATGCAATAAATAATAAGAGTATTCAAATTTCAAAGTCGAGAATAGGGGTTTCTTTTCAAGTTTTACGTAAAGGAAAAAGCTCTAGAATCCTTTAAAATAAAGGGATTCAAAGCTTTTAAGACGCTAGTATATTATATCTATATTCAGCCTAGCGTTACGCTATATATTAAATCTTATCTTTAAGAATCCAAAAGATTAAGCTTCCAGGAGGTGGCTGAGATCAGATCTTTATCCGGTAATCTGCTATAAGAAAATCAAGGGTAAAATGCATGGCTTACAGCCACCCTTGATTTTCTTATTTTTGTGTGCTTCTTTTTAAATACGACGGATGAAGACTTGAAGACATATTATAAAATTTTTATCCATCGATTAAGTTAGTATAGCACACAAAACCACAGATAAGGTTTTTATCCCGGCTATGACTCCGGATTTCAGAGCTCAAAAACATATCATAAAAAGCCTGATTAAGTCGACACTTTTTCTTTATTTACTATAATGAAATGAAACATTTTTAACTGGTACTGGAAGATTATTTTTACAATATGTAAGATTCATCCAGGCTGCAGCCTAAGGCAATCAGGATTCGGATTCACACTGCAGCTGGCCAGTGTTACCTGGCTTTACTTGACAAAAATGAATATAATGCAGCTTAACTTTACATTTTAGGACTTTTTATACATTATAATTTACAGGAAAAATGTAAAGTGGATTTTGAAAGATACAAAAAAAGTTCTTCAGGGAAGCTACAGCTGGTCGCGTGAGGTCCGGCCGGATCATCGCCGGCGATCGTAGCTGGTCAGATGGTATTAATACAATGGGCTGACTGGAGTTACTCAAGTTGATTGCTTTGCGCATCTTCGGAGGAAGATGTATGAGGCGATGCCCAAACGAAATCCTTCTGATTAGCTAACACTAGCGGAAATTGGTTATGGATACTGCAATAAACTTTTTAAAATTGAATGGGATCTGGCTGAACTGTCTCCAGAAGAAAGAAACGCTAAACGCCTTATACGGTCTGTACCGGTTTTAAAGGCTTTTTGGTCATGGATAAATAGTATATCCCCATCTCCCGGCTCTAAATTAAATAAAGCAGTTCAATATGCAGTTATAAAAACTATATCTGGACAACTTTCTCCTTGATGAACGGCTGTCCTTATTAACAAATTTGGTTGAAAACAGTATTCGACCCTTTACCATAGGAAGAAAGAACTTCTTGTTCTTTGATACTCCTAAAGGCGCTAAAGCTGGTCAAATCATTTATAGTCTTGTAGAAACTGCAAAAGCTAACAATATCAATGTTTTCTCATATCTACAAGTTTTATTGCAATCAGTGCCGGGCTACAAAAATGAGTCCGCTGGCATAGAGTGTTTGCTACCTTGGACAGATATTATCAGAGAAAATTGCAAAGCTAAAATTCAAACATAGTTATGAAGTACTTTACTTCAAGAATTGTTGGTGTTGTGAAATACTTTAAGTTTAAGTTGCACGTTTGGTTATAAAGCGATTACAGTAATTGAATTAAAACATAAATTAAGCCCTATGCTTTAGCATGAAGCTTAATATTATACGTCCAAATTCAATAATGATAATGTCCCCGCCATTGGTTAACCTTATTATTATCTATAAAACAGAAAAAAAGATGGATATCTAATTATATGGAAAAATTATGACATACTCTTTGGACGGATGGATCCATAGAAAATATAGCAATAAGTTAAAATAGCAGGTTTTTCAAATCAAGGCTGTAGCCTATAGTGTCAGGATATGGATTAGGCTGCAGCTCGGTCGAATCCGGATCACGATGACCGCCAGCTGATCAGTCGATACCAGGATTTAATAAATAAAAAGTATGAAGATCTACGATGTATATTATAGAAATGATGTGCCCAGTAATTTATAACTGCATTATAGACATTACTAAATGATACATAATAAGTGCCTGAGTGATCATGGATTACATAACCAATGTAAGGGTCAGTAATCCGCACACTAACCATATTGTTTGTATAGCCACACATAGGCAATTTTAAAACAATCTGCCGTAGGGCATACGAAAAGTTAATTCTGTGGAGAGTATGTAAGACTATCGCTTCTTGGTAACAACGCTCTTAGTAGCAGGTATCCCCTTGCTTTAGCTATGGGGATCTGTCAACTGTTATGAAAGTGGCAATGTTATAACAAAAGCCTTATTATATTGCTCGTAACTCTCATCTAAATTTAAATATCCACTATGTAATTCTACAATCTTTTGCGTGATTAATAGGCCAACCCCATGATCTGTGCCGCTTTTGGACGCTTCTTTTTTAGGAGATGCTTGAAAGAGTAGTAATTCTTTTACACTTTCAGGTATCGGATCTCCAGTGTCAGCAAAAAAGATCTTTGCGTTGTGTCCTTCTTCTCTTAAGTGTATTCCTATTTTCAAATTGTGAATATGAGAATTGTGGAAAATGGCATTGTTTAATAAATTGTTAAATGCCCGGTTTAACTGCCAATTATCCACTACGCAAAAAATATCTGATGCAGGAATATTAATATCAAGATCAATTTCTAATTCTTCGCAAAGAGCATAGTTGGTAATAATGAATTTCCGAATGATTTCACTTAAACTTTGTTTTATCATCATAGATTTATAATATTCTTGATCCAAAATAGTAAAGTCAAGTTTCACTTCTATTATTTCGGATAGCATTTTTATATTATTATAAATAATTTTAATGTATTGACTTGCTTTTTTACTAGTGACTTTACCGGACATTATGGCCTGTAACAAACCGGTTATAATCGTTATCGGAGTATTGAGTTCATGTCTGATAGCTTTTAACACATTTATCTTTTGACTCTGTCTTTCTTTTTGTAATATTTGAGCATCAGACAATCGCTGCAACATTAAGTCAAAAGCATTTTTAATAAATACAAATTCATTTTTCACCTTAAAATCAAGTGAAATATTATATTCTTCAAATTTTAATTCCTCGAGTGCTTGTGCAATAGCTAGGATCGGCGAAACAATAATATTGTTCAATCGCTTGACGATAATTTTTATAAGTATGTACAAGGTAACAATAATGACATTACATAATATAAATAAGATAATAAACAACTTCGCTTTAATATCGGGGATATTGTCTATATAACATGTTGTTCCAGCATTGTCCGCTGGTAAAATGGCAACCACAATTTTCAGTCCACCATCTTGCATGTAATTAGCAATGGAGGCGAAATACAAATCCCCATTATATTGATATATTCCATTTGTTAGATCTGTAATATCTTGCAAACTAAAGGAGCTAATCCCCTCTAAATGATCTCCGTCAATGATTTCACCCAACGCATTCAGTGTTACCGTCCAGCCACCGGCTTCGCTTATTCTTTCCGGATCTATTGTAGAATACTCATTATTCTCCGAAGCTTTAGCAAAATATTTTTGCATTTCAGGAAGTATAAATATCCCAAACAGAGAGTTGGATACTTTGTATACCACTATATACGTAAAAAAGGCTAGAAGAGAATAAAAAATGAAACTCTTAATGAGTGTTGCTGATATTTTATTTTTTCTTTCCAAATTTATAACCCAATCCTCGCACAGTTTTTATATATTGAGGATTCCTGGAATTATCCTCAATTTTAAAACGTAACTTACTAATATATACCATGATAATGTTGTTATTATAATATGATAAGTTTGCATCTTCCCCCCACACAGAGGATAAAAGTTGCTGATTTGATAAAACATGGTTTTGGTGCTCCATAAAGTACTTCAACATTTTGTACTCTAAATAAGTTAGCTCAATTTCTTCACCATCTTTTTGAAGAGAACAGGAAGTTGTATTCAATAATAAATCATCTACTCGTATGATTTTCTCTGAATTATCATATGAATTTTGTAAACGCCTCAATTGCGCTTTTACGCGTGCAACTACAATAAGTGAATTAAAGGGCTTTGTTATGTAATCATCAGCACCTAAGTTCAAGCCAAGAATTACTTCGTTATCTTCAATTTTGGCTGAGATAATAATAACAGGTATATTTGTCCTTTTCTTTATCTTTCGAAGCACCTCATAACCACTCATTTTTGGTAGCATTATGTCTAACAACATTAGACTTATTTTCTTCTTTTTTATAATTTCAAGCGCTATTTCTCCAGAAGCTGCTTGTTGAATCTCAATATTTGGGATATCTTCTAAGTACATTGTTAATATGTCGGCAATATCTTTTTCATCTTCAACTATTAGAATTAATCGATTTTCCAAAATCAAACCTCATAAATTAGTATAGTTTAATTAACCTTTATTTAGTTTTAATTAGCTGTATTTAGCCTAATTAGTACCATCTATTAAGGTTAAAATGATCAATAGTTTTATTAAAACGCCAAAAGTAATAAAAAAGTATATCATTTATAAAAATATAGGTTACTTTAAGGTTAATCGTATTGGATATTAAGGTTGTCTTGCTATACTAAGCTATAGATTGGATGAGGCAATATCAAGGTATTCCAATCAAGGAAAAATGGACGGTCAGATTGTTTAAGGAGGACTTAAAAATGGAAAATAATAAAACACAAGTTACTTATGAGAATCAGATAGAACCGGCTAAGGTTGTCAAAAATAAAGGCTGCAATGTTTGCAACGCTGCAGCAGCGTGCGTAATATCTCCTACCCCCGACTTTGAATTTGTTGGTATAACTAACATTTTTGGTATGTTTGGTTAACAAAATTTCCAAAATTTCACCAATTAATTAGTTTATATTGCCGACCGTCCATTTATCTTTTGACTATAGCATATTTTAGTCAAAATAGAAAGGAGAAAATTAAAATTGAGTATTAATAAACAGTATGTGTCTGTCACGAACGGTACCTTTATATATCTGACAAAAAACGATATAAATCTCTTCATTAATAAAAATACACAGAAAGTAGACGAAAACTACCTTTACCTTATAAATAAAACAGGGCAAGATATTCTGGAGATTATAGATGGAGCTATGACTTTGGAACAACTATCAAAAGAATTTTGTTCAATGAAGAATATCAATTTTGATGATAACGAGTATTGGATAAATGAATACATAATGAATTTAATTTCTTATGGGGCGTTGGAATTAAATGAAACTCAAATCCCTCATAAAAAAATACGTGTTGCTGGTAAGGATTCTACAATTTCCCCACTAACGGTGACCGTCGAAGTAACGCAGCAATGCAATTTGCGCTGCAAACATTGTTACCTTGAATCCTGTCCTGAAAACAACAAAACAATGAGTATAGAGAACTTCCGACAATTGGTTTCCATACTGAAGCAAAACGATGTTGTCAATATCGAGTTGACCGGTGGGGAATTTTTCGTAAATCCTAATGCTTATGAAATTCTTAAACTCTCTATCCAAAATTTTACTAAGGTAGCCTTGTTGACAAACGGTACTATCCTTGATGATAAAGTACTTGATTTGTTAACAAGAAACAAGGATAAAGTTGTATTGAGCATCTCTGTTGATAGTGTGAAGGCATCTATTCATGATGATTTTAGGGGTTTAAAGGGAGCACATAAGCGTACATGTGAAAATATAAAGCGTCTTACCGATAATGGTATAATCGTTAGAATGTCCTCATCCATATCCTCTATAAATATGTGGGAAATTGACAAGCTGGCAGATCTATCACGTAGACTTGGTACTTCAGTGTTTGGATTTAACGATGTTGAAAGTTTTGGTAGAGGGGCAACAATTGAAGAAAGCAACTTTGATGTGAAAGATTCAAATATTAAATATTCAAAATATATCAATGATGTATTGGTGACGAACAAAGATATCTTACATCTTATAGATCAAGATGACTATTTAATAGGCACAAAAAATTGCGGAGCTGGTGTCAATAGGGTTGTTATTGGGCCCGATGGTGAACTTCGTCCTTGTGTTCTCTACCCTCATCACCGCGGCTTTGGTAATATTTTCGATATTGAGTATACTGATTTGTTTCAAAAAAAAATCTTTTCAGATATATCTGATATTGAAGCACCTGGAATTGATAGCGGTTGTGAGTCGACTTGTAAGTATCTTTACCATTGTAAAGGCTGTTATATTAAGGCTCTTGAACATAATGTTTCATTTGATAAACCATGCAGCTGGGTTACATCTAATAGACTTGAATGGTTGTTAAAATTTTACATTGGAGAGAATGAGCCATGTTCAATACAAGTATAAGAACAAAACATTATTTGTTTCTCAAAAAATCAAAAACACCAATTGATGAAAGTGTATTAGCTATGTTTATTAAACAGAACATGTCTCTGATAAAAGAAATCTTTTTTTCACATAATATGGCTTGTTCATGGTCATTAACGCGTTTGTTAAACATTCAAGAACTTTTATTTGTATTTTCACCCGTTAATCACATTGTCACAGAGTCTTTTATTTTTAGAATTTGTAGTAATATGGTAGAGTGTTTAACTTTGCCTGAATATAGTTGCTATAGTAACTATATAAACTCCATCATTGTCAAGTCTGATCTTTTGAGTAGAGTTAAAAGATTTATTGTTGACGAAAAAATCACATTACTCTCTGAAGCAGATTATGCAATAGAAATTACGAAAATTAAAGAAGCAGTAAAGAAGCCTTTTATTCATATTTCGCGCATCGAAGAGACTATTCCGGTACAACAAGCCCCAGCCGAGTTAAAAGCCATTGATGAAAATGCTATTAAAGGCCAACTATGCTTTATGGGGCTATGTTTTAATACAGATGAGGGAAGTTCTTTAAATGTGCTTTTGGCATACAAATTATTGGAAAAAATTTATGGAGCAAATGAGTCAACCAGTATTTACTATCCCCTGCGCCAGCGGGGTCAGATATACACAGGAATAACATCATACTATTTAGAAAAGGGTAGATTCTTCACTGGCGTAATAGGAGCATATAGTGTGAGTCTACATGAAAGTGTTAAGCAACTTATCTTGTCGCACAATATAGACGAAAGTATGCTCCAGCAGGCAAAAGAGAGTCTATATAATGAAACAAAGTATATGGCTTTTCAATATGGAGAAATGTTTACGCTTTTCCCTTATTACTGTAAAACTATGCACATTGTTAATCTTCATAAATTCAGAACGACATTGGATACAATTTCATTAGACGAGTTACGTAAGCATATACCGACTGTCATGAGTACTGTTAGAGTAGTATAAACTGAAGTATATAGTTGGCACCTACATAGTTGTTATAGCTACAGCTGACTTTATATTCGTAGTTACCTCACAGGGTTTGATGACTATAGCGGCGGTTCTGGCATAGTTAACGACAGTTGGTAGGAGATCTGGATATTGTAGAGATCTTTTAGTTCTTGTGCTGACTTACGAAGCTATTAGCCGAGGTTGATGTAGAGGATGGAAATATGTATAAGCATTATGCTTAATATACAAACTTAAGAGTTAGAGGAATTTTTAGGCAGAGAACTTAAATCTATACCAAATAAATTCACTGTGAATCCTCAGCAGATGTAATTAAGTGTATGTTTATTTCTGCCGTAGTCCTTTTTGAGATGCTCCTTATCGATTTTTTAAATTATTCTGATGTATTTACATTTGGAGATCACACATTTTTGGATGATTTTTACAGGTTCTTTGTGGGAACCAGAAAAGGTTAAACTAAAAAAAGTCATAAAGTTAACACATCACAGTTAGAATGGGGGAACGTTAAGTGAATTTATTTGCAAACATAGAAAAAATAGATAATAACTTTTTTCTTTTCTCAATGGATACAGATATTGACACAGTTATTCTTACCCAACCATTTGGCTACCAAGAGGATTTAAAAGAAGGATATAATGGGTATGCTCATTTATTGGAACACATGACAATAAAGGCAAACAATGAATATCTCAATACTCTGGAGAAACGTGGTTTGGTATTTAATGCGGAAACACAAGAAAATCAAACGTGCTATATTTTTTTAGACCTTACTGGTGGTATTATTATCAAAGAGCTTGAGAGTGGTACCCTTAAAAAAATTTATTTAAGCACGTTCACAGAAGAGCAACTAGAAGTTGAACGTAAAACGATTATTGAAGAACATTCCCTGTTGTCAAATATTCATGGTAAACAAAATATTGATAAAATAATAGGTACTGTAGTACAGATACAATCATTTGATTTGAATACATTATTGAGAATAAAAGCCAAATACTATAATGAAGCAACATGCTTACTTATGGGTAATCCATTTCACTTTTCAGGTGAATTAATTTTTAAAAATTGTCACTGCAATAATATTGATACTGAATGGTTTCGCCATATCAGTATCGAAGATATAAGCTATGAAAATAATTTTCCGGTATTGGAATTTATGATAAATCCTTATACAGAGTTTTTGGCATATTGCCTAAAAGTTTTATTTTCAAATTCTACAGATGTCAATAATTTGCTAAAGGTTTCACATGAAGCTGATAAATTAAAAATATCATTTTTAGGAAATGGTGAGTGTCTGAAAAGGATAATGCTCACTAATGGGGAATATAAGAAAAATGCTTATTTTAGGTACTATATTAACTTATCTAATGGAAAATTCTTACAGTCGGAATTGATGTATCTAATTAAATACTTATCACCATTTATGAGCATTAAACAGTTGGACTTCACACTGTTATTCTTTAACTCATTATGGGAGGAAGCTCTTTATGAAAAACTTATTGTCTTTCAAAATTAAACTATATGCCAAAATCGGAGTTGTATTTTTGCTTTCTCTCATAATTATTATAGTCATGAATATCTATTATTTAGATGCCTATATTTACACAGACTATAATTCAACGATTGTAGTCTTTGTATTACTTTATATAGCTGGTCTAATTAACGGATTTGTATTTAATATATTTTATGCTAAACTTATGGAAAATCCTGCACTAATTTATAATATGATGTCCTTACTTATAACTCAGTTATTTATTTTTTCCATTTTGTATTTCTTTATTGATGCTATTTTTTATAACAATTACGTTTCATTTCCATATAATTTACAGGGTCAAAATCTGTTGTTAAATGTGTCAATTATCTTAATATTGATTATAACTTCGTTATTTATAACCAAAAGGTTAAAGTTTGATATTAAAATTTTGATTTCTATTGTTTCACTTGCTGTTATAATATACCCAATGAATTATTTGGAACTCATAATTTATGGTATATTTTTTGGAATAATCTATTTATCTAAACTAATAGCATATGAAAAAGTAATAAGGCTCTTGAATCTACATACAACAATGAGCCTGATTGTTCTTTTACTGATATTTGTATCAGCTATCGTTTATGTTTTATCTTCCACACAGTATCTGGTAATAAAGTGTATATATTTTATATTATTACTACTTATTTGTTGGATAATAAATAATAATCTTAATTTTTTAAGGAGGAACATATCATGAAAGACCGTAAAGTAATTCGTATTGTTGTTGGCATATGTATGTTAATTGGTGGCATTGGATTTGCCGTTCACGAAAGTTATCTATCAGCAGCATCTTCGATTGTTTTTGGGGTGGTTTTTCTTATAATGGCATTCAAAAATGAAAAATAGTAGCAGGAGGTGAAAGTTTTATAATGTTATCATTAAATGGATTAACAGCATGGTACAAACCGCATAACAACATTATAAAAAATGTATCATTTTCACTTAATTCAAACCAAGTGACGGGTTTATTGGGTATAAATGGTTCTGGAAAAACCACCTTACTTAATGTGCTGGCTAGTGTTCATAAGGCATATTCTTTAGATTTTGTTTACTTCAATAGAAAAGAGTGTTGTCTTTCAGATACCTCATATAAATTGCAACGATATGTGGTATTCACAGAAGAGCAAGCTTTTATGTACTGGACGTTCACAGACTATTTTAAATACATACACAAGCTATATAGCAGAGACATTGATACACAATACCTTGAGTACCTCACTCATGGATTCGGATTCAATGATTATGTGAAATATTCTTTGAATAAATTATCGACAGGCAACAAAAAAAAGGCTTTTTTGATTACGGGATTTTCATTAGGCCTACCATTACTGATTATGGACGAGCCTCTTGATGGACTGGATTTTAGTTCTTCTGAATTTCTTTATGAAGCGATAAACGGTTATAAAAGTAAGGGGAGCATTTTGATGAGTTCACACATCGCTGAAAGCATCGAAAAAACCTGCGATAATCTACTGTTGTTAGACAATGGTTATATAAAAACTATTGAAATTGAAGATAGTATTGATATACGCACAACCATGGAGGTGTACCGTAATGTGCGTTAGCAAGATATTTCTTCTTGATTTTTTCAATAATAAAAAAATCATAAAAATTATTTTTACTTTGGTACTCCTTCCGTTGATATTATCACAAGCGTTTTCGAACTTAAACTTCTCAAGTCGTTATGCGGGCATTATAGGGGTAACAACTGCACTTGCATCAACTTTATATACATTATCCTCTTACGCTACAACGGATAAACTCAAGCTATATATATCCTTGCCTATAAGTTCGAAAAAACTGATCTGGGGGTTAATTTGTATTATTTATCTTGACATTTTATTTGATAAATTGGCCATTTTTATTATTGTAGTATTTTTGATTTTTATTGATCCACTAAGCGTTGTTCTTCCAACTATATTTACTTCATTCATATGTGTGGTGAATGTTGTAGCCTTATTACTGACAATGAATAAAAAAAATAAGATACTAATGTGGGCAAATTTATTTTCTATACTCGGAGTTATTTTATCATCAATTATATTATCTGGCAACCTTCCATTTTGGGTTGCTGTAAATATTATTATGCTTGCAATCCCGATTATAACTACAATGGTTTACGACAGTGCCTATTTAATGATAAACCGTCAAGCTAAAAGCCAATCAACACTTGGCCTTATGAGCCGAAACTACTTTATACTGACTATGCTTATGGAGAAGATATATCTTATAAACACATTTGCAATAATAGCTCTTATTATTGGATTTATACTTATGTCTCCAGATGAGCCATTAATTCTAAATCTGGCATGGTGCTTGGGAAGCATCAATACTCCTGCGATGACAATGCTATCTGGAGACAAATGGATTTCAAAACAGGTTGATATGTTACCAAATACAAAAAAATCTGTTATTAACATGTATTTGAATTTTCTAATTTTCTACTTTATGTTGATAAATCTGCTCATATGTTTAGTTATCAGCATCAAAGAAGGAAGTTTTTCATGGATAAATGTGCTAATCATTGTAGTAGTAACTATTTTAGAAGTCTCTATTACAATCATTTTTGAACAAAAATGGAGAATAACGGATTGGCAGATTAAGAATGAACTATGGCACCATCCAAGAAAATATATTACACCTATTGTGATATTCATTATAATAAGCGGTATATCTATTATCATGCAATAAAATTCACAAAGCAGTTATTAACGCAATATATTCTCTTAGCCAAAAATATTTATAAAGGAGATCAGCTATGAAAAGTCGATCTTAAGATAGAAAATAATTGTCCTTCTAATATGTCACTTCATTGGTTTAACTATGGGAGCTGTCAAGACATTTCAATTTGAAGGTACTATGAGTAGATAAGCTAGACTCTGGATATACTGGTACACTGAAAGCGCCTATCCGGTAAACCGGAAATCATTAGTCTGGGATTAGGAAATTAACATGCCGGAAGGATTCCAGCGCGGTGAAGCTGCTGTTCCGGGGTGTACCACCAGTCCGGAACAAGCAACCACCTTATTGATAATTACACAATTCGCTTGTTGTTGGATCCAACCCATATACCTTTCTCATAGGGCGATAGTTAGAAAGATCGTTAGGTACGATGTTGATCTTATGGTAGGCAATACGGTTATGATTATAGAAGATTTCGACTATCGTGTCAGTTATTCGCACATCTACTATAAACGCTAAAATAAAAGTGAGCAACAGATAGCCTCTCAGCTACATATATCACGCAACACTGTAAAAAAGTATTGTGATGGAGATTCGGTGCCGTGAGAGAGAAAACCATACACACGAGAGAAAACCGTTGCAACTGAGAAAGCAACTGAGTTTATCAAGGCATGTTTGGATGAGGACAATAAGGAAGGAGTACGAAAGCAAAGGCATACCGCAAAACGAATTTATGACCGGCTGGTAATGAATGCAACTTTAAAGGCGGGGAGTCTACCGTGCGTGGAATCGTACGGGAATTGTGCCAAAAACAAACCGAGGTCTTCATACCATTATGCTACAATACAAGTAAGGCTTTTTACTGTCTCTAAGGGCAAAATAATGTGGCCTTTTTGTTGATTCATAATTGATTTTTAAATAAGGAGCCTTTACCAATTCAAAAAAACTATCATCAATATAATACATGTGTCCAGGTCCTATAAATTAAGCCCCATGCACAAAGCATGGAGCTTAACAACTTGTTCATGGCATATTTATATTCCGCATTGCCAGGAGCGGTCTACGTTTTCATGGCATATTTATATTCTGCATTGCCATAAGCGGTCTACTTATCTATTTATTATTATACAGAAGAAAGGTTTTTATGTCAATAAACTTGTCTTAGCTGCAAATTTTCGTAAATTAAAAAATGAAAATCATTCTTCGGATTGAAGCAAAAGACAATATTTCACAACGCGGTGAGCTAAAGGATCATAACCTTCTTTTGCTTTATCTAATTCTGAAGAGGATTTATTAAGGTTTTTTTGAAGTTTAATGGCTTTTTCTGTCATTTCACCGTTAGTATCAACTTCCTTCCAATATTCGGCAGAGGCTTCATTATAAGCTTTTTGCTTTTGTCTAACATCATCGTTTTGTTTTTTATAATCTTGTAAATACATTTCAAAATTTTCCTTATTACTTCTCATATTCACTTTCCTCTTTCTGGTCTTCCCAGGTTTTCCCGGCTAGATCAACCATGTAATCCTTGCTTAGATCCAGATGGTAAACCTCTTTGGCTATCTTCTTCATACTTTCATTCCATTCATCTTCTCTTTTTTTATATAATCCTTGTCTAATATAAGGCTTAACGAAACAGCCTACTCCCACTTTTTTTATGATTGTTCCTTCATTTTCCATCGCATCAATAATCTTCTGTGCAGTCGATTTACCGATACCGTACTCTTTGATTAATTCAACAATTGTAGAAATTTTTTGTCCAGCCTGATATTCTCCGGTAATGATCTTTGCTTCAATATCATTTTTGACATGTAACTATAGATTTGTCATGCTATACCTCTCTTTCCTTCAGGATCAGCGTTCCAGATCCCTTCCTTTGTTACGATCTCTACGATTCTTTATATGTCTTTGTGCTGCTAGGCTGTTGGGATTGTTCATCAGGCCACGTTCTAAGCTATCACCTACGATTTTCTGTAGATATTCAGGCTTAGATAGATTACCCAGGTCTGAGAATATAGCATTAAAAGCAACTAATGAATTACGCATATATGCACTATTTTTTTCAAAAAGGGATCGATCTAAAGGGATCCCCTTGCTTTCCATGAAGTCACAGCTAAAGATGACGGCTGTCCTGGTATTGCCCTCCCTAAAGGGATGAACTTTCCATATGTTGGCCATGTCTTCAGTTAAACATTTTGTCTGTTCCTGAAGACTCATTTCTTCCCATGGCCGGGATCTCATCTCATCTAATACCCTAACCGCTTCCTTTTCAATTTCCTCCGGCTTAGTATATTCAATTGATAAGCCCCCTAGAGCTGGTTCTTCTTTTTCTATCGGTATGGTCCTGGGAGTGCCGGCCCATTCAAAAATATCATAGAATATATATTTATGGATATTGCAGTAGTGTTCAAAATCATAGTTACCTTTTATAGGATTTTCCTGTAATTCCCGGATACACAAACTGGTATAGTTTGCTTCAAGTTTTTCCAGCACTACCGGATCCTTTATGTTAAAATTATTTTTTAGAGTATTAGTTCCAGGGTACACATATAGATCTATCATTATCAACTCCTCTACTGTACTCTTTTATTTTTTTACTCCTGGGACTGTATATTTCTTGTTGAGGTACTCTCTCATCTCTTCAGTGGTGATCTCTCCTCTTTTTTCCTTTTCAATTAACTCTTTAAAGTCTTCAGACGGTTCTAAGCCATCCACTTTTATCATACCTAATGCAAAATCCCAGGCTTTCTTTTTCTCTTCTTTACTATACATAGCTAAATACTCCTTTCAAGTATATTTATTTTTTGAAAAGGTCTCTTTTCTGTCATTTTATTTCTATGAGGGCTTGTCAGAAACGATGGTAAAAATCCTTATCCCTAATAATCAAACAGCATAGATAGAGAAAATAGACAAACATCAACCTTTTTATTGGGGTTTTTAAAGCTCACGGTCTTTGTGGTCGTAGTGGAGGTGTCCAGCCACCACTTTTGCGTGGCTAATGATTTTGATATGTCCTGTTCGGTTAGAAACGCCCGTGCCTTTTCACCTTTCCAGCCAACAGGGGAATCGTGAGTAAGCACATCAAAGACAATCATGTGCCGGGTATCGGGAGCGAAACGCTCCAAGTCCATAATGTCGTGACCTGCCAGTTTAGCGGCACCGGATTGTTTCCGGGTATCTTCCAACAATTCGTCAACAGTTTTTTCATTACGCATATGAAATAACTCCTTTCGTAAAATGAGCTTAAAATCTAGGAATGTTCATTAATTAATTTATGAATCAAACCGATAGAACAGTTATATTTTTTGGATAAAGAAGCAAATGTATGCCCCTGTTTTCGTAATTTTATTATTTCTTCTACTTGATCCTGACTGAATTTAGGTTTACGCCCGGCTCCCCTGTTATTCTTTATACCAAACTTGATATTTTCATTTTTTGATTTATGAATTTGATCTTGCAATTCAGAGATGATTTCATCTTTCTCTTTATTCCTTTTATCGGCATTGCTTAAAAGTTTTGAACAAGACTCAAGGTTTTGTTTCAAATCATGTACTTCTTGCTCTAGCTGATTTTTATAGGGACTGTTAGCAAAGGCATTGTCAGCTTTTTCTATATGTTCACTAATTTTATCCCATGATAAATTAAGCTGCCTTTTATAATTTTCAATTTCTTTTTCCAGTTTATTAATTTCCGTTTCCAGACGTTCTATTTTTGCTTTTTGAGTTTCTTTAGCCAAATATACTCACCTAATTTCATTTATTAAATTATGAATAGAATTTATTATACTTAATTTTATCATAAACTTAAGTATTTTTACATTCCTTTAACACTTTGGTAACAAAGGATAGTTATTGCTTATCCCCTAACGTCACATAGGGAACAATGAAATTGTGCATTGCATTGGCCACAATCACCAGTGCATTCATCCGTATAATCCTCCCAGAAGTTATCACCCATAAGAACAGATTCCCCATAACATTCTATATCCTCTGGGGAGGGTGGTTCAAATTTGCATGTGTCTACATACTCTTTAGGGCATATGCAACCATGACAAATATGGGCTTCAAATTTTTCGTCATATTCATAATAAGGGCATTTATCCATCATCTGCGTCCTCCTATAGTATTTTAGTTGGCTGCCCACCTTGTAGGCAGCCAGTATAATTTTAGATTAGTTGTTATTCCTTTGGTCTTTAAATATCAGTTTGATTAGTTATCCAGTAACAGTAATTTGGCTCTCCGGAGACCAGCGAACTTGCCCTTTGTATAGGTGTCCTTAACGATAAACTTCTCCTGCTCTTCATCAAGTTTCTTGATATTATCAAGAATTTCTATTGCCTTATAAAAATTACCCACATCTTCAGATTCATAACAAAGATCGGCTGCGCCCGTAAGTGTCCCCTTAATTTCTTCGATCATTTTTTCATCAATCATGATATATCTCCTTCACAAAATATTAATTTAGCTTAGCTGCCACCTGGTAGATGGCCAGGACAAACTATAGCTGCTCCTATACAATTTTCTTGATGACATCTCTTATCATCGATATTCCGGAATCCGCAGCCACATTTGCCACCTTAGAAGAACCGCTTTCAAATGTTGCTATCACCATTTCTTTTGTAGGATCCAATTTTAGATTTACCAAGTCAGATAGATTTCTTGTAGCCTGCAATGCCGGTAATAATAAATTTAAAATCTGTTGTTTATCTTCCATTATTAACCATCCTATTAATATTATTTAAGTAAAATGGCCACCTGGTAAGGTAGCCGGGATATTTTCAGTTTAACGTACTGACCTTATAAACCTAAATTCATTCGCCAGCGATAAATATTTGCTGACTAGCTTCCAATTAGATTTATCACAATAACCAACATTCAGCATGTTTTCTACTATATCTAATTCATCTTCCAGTCTGACTACAGCCTCAATATCCGGCGTGAATCGTTCACTTTGTTTTCTTTCCATATAAAAATCATTGATCATATTTCGTAACTTTGTACAAGCATAATCAAGTTTATTTCTTGTTCCTTCATGTAAAGCTGTCATTTTGGCACCCTCCATTCCTTATTAAGTATACCTAATTTTACCATATCTTTTGTTATCTCTTCCATTACCTTGATTTCCATATCCGTTAAATTCATCTTCATTTCCTCCTTGCTGTTCTCTATAATACTATTATACACAAAGTAAAGTGTTTAATCAATGGGCAATATGCACAAAATTTTGTGTATATTGACGTATATATCATACACTTGACTTTGTGAACGCCTATGCTATAATGCTATAAGGAGGATAACGTGATGATAAAATATGATAAATTGTTTGCGTTGCTAAAAGAACGCGGATATACAACCTATAAAATAAGGCAAGATAAATTAATGGGGCAAGGAACGTTGACAAATTTAAAGAACGGAACCGGCGGGCTTGACGCGAAAACCATCAATAGACTTTGTTGCGTATTAGATTGTCAGCCCGGCGATCTAATGGAGTATGTACCAGATGAAGAGTAGTATAATTTAGATGCCGTGATTAAAATAAATCTTGGTAACAAGATAGAACTGAACCGGGTGCAGTCAAGAGTGTTGACCTGTCTAGATTATCTTATAATTAATCTTATTATAGATTATTTATAAAGTTAATATTAATTTATAAAAAAAAATAAATAATAATCATATAAAAATATATAAAACTTGTGCTACAGCTGAAGAAGAAATTACTGGAAAACCTTGACTGAGTCAGGCTTGTTATGATATGTTCTTCAGCTCTGAAATCCGGAGTTATAACCGGTAGTGAAAACTTTATCTGAGGTTTTGTGTGCTATACTGCCTTAATCGATGGATGAAAAATTTTAACTAGCAATTAGCAGAAGTCCTCCAGCCTCTATAGGTGGGGGGATGAATGCAATTAAAATATATAGCCTATTGTCTTTCCACTAGATTTATACTATAATCAGTCTATACAGGAAAAGGGACTGATATAACAATGAAATTAGACACAAATAAGCATTCAGTGTTTCTTCTATATTATCATCTTGTCTTAGTAACTAAATATCGTAAACAAGTGATTGATGATGAAATATCTGATTATGCTAAATCAACTTTTGAACGGATTGCAGAACCTTATCATATTACCTTAGTTGAGTGGAATCATGATAAAGATCATGTTCATATTATGTTCAAAGCTCAACCAAAAACTGAAATGACAAAATTTATCAATGCATATAAAAGTGCTAGTTCCCGGCTGATAAAACGTGACTTTCCTAGAGT
>Ga0153999_1000403_pt1 | contig 19330 bp, 18 predicted proteins | sample TSNC083MetaG_FD_104675 | JGI IMG/M metagenome (GOLD analysis project Ga0153999, IMG submission 104675) | Attine ant fungus gardens microbial communities from North Carolina, USA - TSNC083 MetaG | ecosystem: Host-associated > Fungi > Mycelium > Unclassified | place: USA: North Carolina, Lumber... | reverse complement strand
CGGCATACGGCGATCGGATCCGCATTCTGCAGGCCGATCTGGCGGATCCGGCCTGTTTTGCCGCATTGTCCGGCCCCGCGCCGCAGGCGGCGGTGTCCAGCACGGCGCTGCACTGGCTGATGCCGGAGCAGCAGCTGGCGCTGTACCGCAACGTCGCCGGGCTGCTGGCCGACGGCGGCGTATTCCTCAATGCCGATCATCAGCGCTATGACCACCGTCAGCCACGGCTGAAGGCGTTGGCCGAGCGGCACGATGAGCAGACCCAGCAACGCGCCTGGGACAACGGCGTCGAGGATTGGGATCGCTGGTTCGCGAACGCACTGCAATCGCCGGCATTGGCTGCTTATCAGGCCGAGCGTGACGCGCTGTTCGCCGGCCGCCCGGTGCCGCCGCCGACGCCGGTGGATTTCCAGCTCGCGGCGCTTAGACAAGCCGGTTTCAGCGAGGTGGGGACGGTGTGGCAGCTGTTGGACGACTATGTGATCGCAGGCTGGAAATAGCATGATCCGGCGGTTACTGCCCGGTCGTGAGGCCGGCTGGCTGCTGTTGCTGGCGGCGGCGTTGCCGCTGGCTCTGCTGGGCGCCACCTTGTCGGGGCCTGCGCCGATCGCGTGGCACGACGCCTGGCGCATTGTGCTCGGGGTGAGCAGCGGTGCGCAGACCGATGCCGAGGTGTATCAGCGCATCATCTGGTCGCTGCGGATGCCGCGCGCGCTGCTGGCGGCGCTGGCCGGCGCCGGGTTGGCGCTGGCGGGCACCGTGCTGCAGTCGTTGACCCGCAACCCGCTGGCCGATCCCTGGGTGCTGGGGATCTCCTCCGGCGCCGGTGTGGGGGCGGTAACGGTGCTGGTATTGGGGCTGGGGAGCGGCCTGCTGTCGGTGTCCGGCGGGGCGTTTATCGGCGCGCTGGGGGCATTTGCGCTGGTGATGCTGCTGGCCGGGCGTTCGCTGCAGGGGGAGTCCACGCTGTTTATTCTGGCCGGGGTGGCGGTGACGCAGCTGCTTTCTGCGTTGACTTCGCTGATCACCCTCTGGCAGGCGGACGCCAACGCCACGCGCGGCGTGATGTTCTGGCTGCTGGGATCGTTCAGCGACGCGCGCTGGCCGCAGGTCGGGCTGTGCGGGTTGGCGCTGGCGGCGACGCTGCTGCTTTGTTGGCTGCGGGCGGGGGAGCTGGACGCGCTGGCGTTCGGCGGCGTGACCGCCGCTTCGCTGGGGGTGGCGGTGGCCCCGCTGAAACTGTTGTTGTATGTGGTGACCACCGCGCTGACGGCGGCGATCGTCGCGTTCAGCGGCGCGGTGGGATTTATCGGGTTGACGGTGCCGCACGTCGCCCGGCGGCTGGTCGGCTCGCGGCATCGTCAGCTGTTGCCGGCCAGCGCGCTGTGCGGCGCGTTGTTCGCCGTGGCGGCGGACACCCTGGCCAGAACGCTGTTTGCCCCGCGCGAGTTGCCGGTCGGCGTGTTGACGGCGCTGTTGGGGGTGCCGGTATTCCTGCTGTTGCTGTATCGGAAGGTCAATGCATGACGGTTGAAAAAACGCAATCCGGTCTGTGCGCCGAGGCGGTAAGTTGGCGAGTGGGCGAACGCACGGTGTTGGAAAACCTCAGTTTCTGCGCCTTGCCCGGTGAAATCACCGGCGTGCTCGGCGTCAACGGCAGCGGTAAATCCACGTTGCTCAAGCTGCTGGCCGGGCTGCAGCCCGCCGCCGGCGGCCGCGTTTGGCTGGAAGGGCGCGAAATCGCCGCGTTTTCCGCGCGGGAGCGCGCCAGGCGCATCGCCTTTCTCGAGCAATCCGCCCCCGGCGCCTTCGCGCTGCCGGTGAAGGAGGCGGTATTGTTGGGGCGCCTGGCCCACATCGGCCGCTGGCGCGGTTTCGGCTCCGAAGATCGCCGCCTCGCCGGGCAGGCGATGGAACAAGTGGGCATCAGCCACCTGGCCGATCGTGATTGGCAACGGCTGTCCGGCGGTGAACGGCAGCGGGTGCACCTGGCGCGCGCGTTGGCGCAGCAAACGCCGTGGCTGCTGCTGGACGAACCCGCTAATCATCTGGATATCGCTCATCAGCAGCAGTTTATGGCCTTGCTGCGGCGGCTGAAGCTCAGCGTGGTGGTGACGCTGCACGATCTGAATCTGGCGGCCTGTTATTGCGATCGGGTCGCGCTGCTGCAGCGAGGCGGGATCTGTGCGGCGGGCACGCCGCAGCAGGCGCTGACGCCGGAGCACATTCGCGCGGTATACGGGGTGGAGGCCAGGCTGGCAGCGCCCGCCGGCTATGCGCCGCCGCTGATCTATTACCCTGCGGCAGGATGAGATCGGTCAAAAGGGCACGTTTGGCCGATCACAATTTCGCCTCGCTGGCTAAAATAACTCCGGTTTTAGCGATTTTTTTGGGTTAGAATAACCCGATATGCGGTGAAAGGCATTCGCCGCTCAATGGGCAGTTAAGCGAGGCTATCATGTTGGAATTATTGAAAAGTCTGTTATTCGCCGTGGTGATGGTGCCGGTGGTCATGGCGATCATTCTCGGTCTAATCTACGGTTTTGGCGAAGTGTTCAACGTCTTCTCCAAAGTGGGTCGTTCGAAAGAAAACCGCACCCAGCACTGACCGTTCCCCATCCCGATACCCGTCGGCATCGCCCGGCGGGCATTCCTCAAGTTATCTCACGCTTTGCCGATAAACCGCATGACAAGCTTTCGCGCAACGTTATATTATTTTTTATATAACGAAGAGTGATAATGCACGTTAACTTGCGGAGAAAAACAATGAAACAGCAATGGACCAAATGGGTTGGCGGGATCGTGTTGGCATCGGGCCTGGTGGCTCAGGCCTCGGCGGCGGAAAAGATCACCGTGTTCGCCGCCGCGTCGCTGACCAACGCGCTGCAGGACATCGCCACCCAATATCAAAAAGGCAAGGACGTGCAGGTGGTTTCCTCCTTTGCGTCGTCTTCTACGCTGGCGCGCCAAATTGAGCAGGGCGCTCCGGCCGATCTGTTTATCTCCGCCGATCAGCAGTGGATGGATTACGCCATCGACAAGCAGCAGATGGTGAAAGACACCCGTTACACGCTGCTGGGCAACGAGCTGGTGCTGATCGCCGCCAAGAGCGATAAACAAGACAAGATCGCCATCGACAAGCAGACCGACTGGGCCAAGTTGCTCAGCGGCGGCCGCCTGGCGGTGGGCGATCCGGATCACGTGCCGGCCGGCATTTACGCCAAAGAGGCGCTGGAGCATCTGGGCGCCTGGAGCGCGCTGGAACCGAAACTGGCGCGCGCCAACAACGTGCGCAGCGCGATGGCGCTGGTGGAGCGCGGTGAAGCGCCGCTCGGCATCGTATACGGCTCCGATGCGGTCGCCAGCGACAAGGTGAAAGTGGTGGGCGTGTTCCCGGAAGACAGCCACAAACCGGTTGAATATCCGATGGCGATGGTGAAAGATCGTCAAACTCCGGCGGTCAGCGCTTTCTATACCTATCTGAAGAGCCCGGAAGCCGCCGCTATTTTCGAACATTATGGATTCACCCCGCGTAAATGATTCTGAGTGAGTACGAGTGGCAGGCGGTTGAGCTGAGCCTGAAAGTCTCCGGTTTGGCGGTGGTCTGCAGCCTGCCGTTCGGCATTTTGATGGCCTGGGTGCTGGTGCGTTGCCGTTTTCCCGGCAAGGCGCTGCTGGATGGCGTCATTCACCTGCCGCTGGTGCTGCCGCCGGTGGTGGTCGGCTATTTGCTGCTGATCGCCATGGGGCGGCGCGGCGTCATCGGCGAGTGGCTGTACGACTGGTTCGGCTTCAGCTTCAGCTTTAGCTGGCGCGGCGCCGCGCTGGCGTCGGCGGTGGTGGCGTTTCCTCTGATGGTGCGCGCTATCCGGCTGGCGCTGGAGGCGGTGGACACTCGGCTGGAGCTGGCGGCACGCACGCTGGGTGCCAACCCGTGGCGGGTGTTTTTCACCATCACGCTGCCGCTGTCGCTGCCCGGCGTCATTGTCGGCGTGGTGCTGGCCTTTGCCCGTTCGCTGGGGGAGTTCGGCGCCACCATCACCTTCGTCTCCAACATTCCCGGTGAAACCCGCACCATTCCGCTGGCGATGTATACGCTGATTGAAACGCCGGGGGCGGAGGCCGCCGCCGCGCGTCTGTGCGTGATCGCCATCGTGCTGTCGCTGGCTTCGCTGATGGTGTCCGAATGGCTGGCCCGCTGGGGCCGCAAACGGATGGGGGTGTAAATGCTGGAGCTGGACTTCTCGCAGCAGCTGGGCGACCTCAATCTCAACGTCCGCGCCGATTTGCCGGCGCAGGGCATCACCGCGATTTTCGGCCTGTCCGGCGCGGGAAAAACCTCCCTGATCAACGCCATCGGCGGCCTGACCCGTTTGCAGCAGGGGCGCATCGCGCTCAATGGCCGCACGCTGGTGGATACCGCCGCGGGCCTTTGCCTGCCGCCGGAAAAGCGCCGCATCGGCTACGTGTTTCAGGATGCGCGGCTGTTCCCGCATTATCGGGTGCGCGGCAACCTGCAGTACGGCATGGCGGCCGGCATGCGCGCGCAGTTCAATACCATTGTCGAGCTGCTGGGCATCGGACCGCTGCTCAATCGGCTGCCGCTGACGCTCTCCGGCGGTGAAAAACAGCGGGTGGCGATCGGCCGCGCGCTGCTGACCGCGCCGGAACTGCTGCTGATGGACGAACCGCTGGCCTCGCTCGATCTGCCGCGCAAACGCGAGCTGCTGCCGTATCTGGAGCGGTTGGCGCAGGACGTCAACATCCCTATCCTCTACGTCAGCCATAGCCTGGACGAGATCCTGCGCCTGGCCGAGCAGGTGATGGTGCTGGATCGCGGCGAGGTGCGCGCGTTCGGCGGGCTGGAAGCCGTCTGGGCCAGCAGCGCGCTGCGGCCGTGGCTGCAGCGTGAAGATCAGAGCAGCGTGCTGCGCGTCAGCGTGATTGAGCATCATCAACGCTATGCCATGACCGCGCTGGCGCTCGGCGATCAGCGGCTGTGGGTCAGCGGCATCGACGCCGAATTGGGCACCCAGCTGCGCATTCGCATCAATGCCGCCGACGTCTCGCTGGTGCTGCAGCCGCCGGTCAACAGCAGCATTCGCAACGTGTTGCCGGCCAAGGTAAGCGAGTGTCTGGACGTGGACGGGCAGGTGGAAGTAAAGCTGGCGGTCGGGGAGCACGTGCTGTGGGCGCGGATCACGCCGTGGGCGCGCGATGAACTGGCGATCCGCCCTGGGCAGTGGCTGTACGCGCAGGTGAAGAGCGTGTCGATCAGCCGCGAGAGCCGCTAAGACAGGCCCTCCCGGCGGGAGGGCGAAAAAACTAGAGTACGCGGGTGCGGATCACCTCGGCGATGCCCGGCTGCAGGTTATCGGCGATCACCAGATCGGCGCGTTCCTTGATCGCGTCATCGGCGTTGCCCATCGCCACGCCCAAACCGACCGCTTCCAGCATGCTGATATCGTTGTAGTTATCGCCGAATGCCACCACCTGATCCATGCTCAGCCCCTGCGACTCCACCCATTGGCGCAGGCGCTTGCCTTTGCTGTTGCCGCCTTTGGCGATATCCACCTGATCGTGCCAGGACCATTCGCACGCCAACCCCAGCTCTTTCTCCACCGTGTCGGCAAACTCGCGCAGCGCCAGGGTATCGGCGTGCGAGGTGGCGAATTTCCAGATGGCCTGCGCGTCGTCGGCCGCCTGCGCCAGGCTGCCGACCTGCAGCAGCGTCGGGCGCTGCGCCGCCGGCAGGGTTTCGGCCCAGGCCAGCGAGCGGGTCACGTGGCCGCTCGGTTCCTGATATAGCATGGCGTCGTCAACGTACATCAGTCCGTGAATGTCGGTCTGTTTGAGCATCTGCAGTACCAGCTTGGCCTGCTCCTTCGCCAACGGGTCGGCGGCCAGCACCTTTTTCTGCTGAAAATCATACAGGTAGGTGCCGTTACAGCAGATGGCCGGCGTGTCTATCTGCAGCGCCTGGTAGAACGGATGGATAGCGACGTGATGGCGGCCGGTGACCACCACCACCTGGACGCCGGCGGCGCGCGCCTGCGCCAGCGCTTCCAGCGACTGCGGTAAGATGCGTTTTTGATTGTCCAGCAGGGTGCCGTCAAGATCGAGGGCGATGACGCGGTAGCTCATAGGGTTCTCGTTATCGTTAGCCATAAAATTAATCCGATGGTACACCGGATAGCCAATGGAGAAAACCGCGTGAGCTTCCGGTGCTAAGCAGGGTTGCCATGCGACGGATGTGCGGTAAGCTAGGAGCAATCGAACGGCCTGAAACCGGTTCCTCTTTTACCCTTTGCAAGGAGAACACATGAAGCAAATCGTTTATGTCGCCAGCCCGGAGAGCCAGCAGATCCACGTCTGGCAGTTGGACGACGCCGGCGCGCTGGCGCTGCTGCAAACCGTTGACGTGCCGGGCCAGGTGCAGCCGATGACCCTTCATCCGGACAAGACCCACCTGTACGTCGGCGTACGTCCGGCGTTCGGCATCGTCAGCTACCGCATCGAGGCGGACGGCACGCTGCAGCAGGCCGGCATGGCGCCGCTGCCGGGCAGCCCGACCCATATTTCCACCGATTTGCAGGGGCGTTACCTGTTCTCCGCCTCCTACAGCGGCAACTGCGCCAGCATCAGCCCGATCGGCCACGACGGCGTGGTGACGGCGCCTATTCAGCAGATCGACGGCCTGACCGCGCCGCACTCGGCGAACATCGATCCGACCAACCAGCTGGTGCTGGTGCCTTGCCTGAAAGAAGACCGCATCCGCCTGTTCAACCTGAGCCTGGCGGGCCAGCTGACGCCACACGCGCAGGAAGCGGTGGCGACCGCCGCCGGCGCCGGTCCGCGCCATATGGCATTCCACCACAACGATAAGTTCGCCTACTGCGTCAATGAGCTGGACGGTACGGTGGACGTGCTGGCCATCTCGGAAAACGGCGGCCACTACACCGTGACGCAGACGCTGGACATCATGCCGGCCGACTTCGACGGCACCCGCTGGGCGGCGGACATTCATATCACGCCGAACGGCCGCTTCCTGTACACCAGCGATCGCACCGCCAGCATTCTGACCATTTTCAGCGTTTCCGAAGACGGCGGCACGCTGAGCGTGGTCGGCTATCACCCGACCGAAACGCAGCCGCGCGGTTTCAATATCGATCACAGCGGCCGCTTCGTGATTTCGTCCGGTCAGAAGTCCGATCACATCGCGGTGTATGAAATTGACCAGGCCAGCGGCGAGCTGACCACGCTGGCGCGTTATCCGGTGGGCAAAGGCCCGATGTGGGTGAGCGTGCTGGCGAAGTAATTCGGCGGTCAGACGAGTATGGAAAAAGCGCGGTTCGGTTGAACCGCGCTTTTTTATTGGCGGCGGATCAGTTGAACGTCACCGTCAGCGTGGCGCTGCCGAGGCTGTGGAAGTGGACGTTGAAGCCCACCAGCGCGCCGCTGGACCCCTCATCCACCTCGATGCGCTCCACGTCCAGCGCATGCACGGTGAACTGATAACGGTGGCTTTCGCCATTCGGCGGCGCGGCGCCGCCGTAGCCGGCCGAGCCAAAATCGGTGCGGGTCTGCAGTGCGCCGGCGGGCAGCGGGGCTTTGCCGGAGCCTGCGCCCTGCGGCAGCTCGCGCACGTCGGCGGGAATATTGGCCACCACCCAGTGCCACCAGCCGGAGCCGGTTGGGGCATCGGGATCGTAAACGGCGATTACGAAGCTCTTGGTGCCGGCCGGCACGCCGTCCCAGGCCAGGTGCGGCGACAGGTTATCGCCGTGGTAACCCATGCCGTTGAAGACCTGCGCCTGCGGCAGCTTGCCGCCGTCCTGCAGATCGTTGCTGTACAAACGAAAAGCCATAGTGACTCCCAGTTGTCGATAAACGCGGACCCTTAAGCTAGATCGTTTCGCCGTGACAATACAAGCGGGATTGCCATTCGCCAACGGCGGCGCGGATCGGTTACCATGGCCGCATCTTCCTCCCTACAGACCGCCGGATAGCCAAACAACGCCACCATGATCTCACTGAAAAAACGCACGCCGTGGTTCGGCTGGCTGCGCCGTTGGGCCAAAAGCATCAAGCGCGATATTTACGCGCTGTGGCTGGCCGCCCGTGATAAGCGCACCCCGTGGTACGCCAAACTGATCGCGCTGCTGGTGGCCGGCTATGCGATCTCGCCGATCGATCTGATCCCGGATTTCATTCCGGTGCTGGGCTATCTGGACGATGTGATCATCGTGCCGCTGGGCATCATGCTGGCGGTGCGACTGATCCCCAAGCCGCTGATGGCCGAGCTGCGCGAGAAGGCGCAAAAACGCGTCGACAACCCCACCGGCCGCATGGCGGCGGCGATGATCATTTTACTCTGGCTGCTGTGCCTGGGGTTGCTGGCCCGTTATCTGGACCAGCATTGGTAAGGCATTAACGCGCGGCGGCGGCCACGGCGGCGGTCAGGCGGCTGAGCTGTTCCGTTTCGATGATGTAAGGCGGCATCAGGTAAATCAGCTTGCCGAACGGCCGGATCCATACCCCGCGCTCGACGAACCCGCGCTGCAGCTCGGCGACATCCACCGGTTCGCGCATCTCCACCACCCCAATCGCCCCCAGCACCCGCACGTCCGCCACCTTCGGCAGCGCCGCGAGCGGCAGCAGTTCCTGTTTCAGCTGGGTTTCGATGGCGCTCACCTGCGCCTGCCAGCGATTTTCCGCCAGCAGCGCCATGCTGGCGTCCGCCACCGCGCAGGCCAGCGGATTGCCCATAAAGGTCGGGCCGTGCATAAAGCAGCCGGCCGCGCCGTTGCTGATGGTCTCCGCCACGTGGCGGGTGGTCAGGGTGGCGGACAAGGTCATGTAACCGCCGGTCAGCGCTTTGCCGAGGCAGAGAATGTCCGGCACCACCTGCGCGTGCTCGCAGGCGAACAGCTTGCCGGTGCGGCCGAAGCCGGTGGCGATCTCGTCGGCGATCAGCAGCACCCGATGGCGATCGCACAGCTCGCGCACCCGCTTGAGGTAGGTCGGATGGTAGATGCGCATGCCGCCGGCGCCTTGCACCACCGGTTCCAGGATCACCGCCGCCACTTCACCGGCGTGCTGCTCCAGCAGCGCAGCGAACGGTGCAATATCTTCTTCACGCCATTCTTCGTCGAAGCGGCACTGCGGCGCGGTGGCGAACAGGTGCGGCGCCAGATAGCCCTGATAGAGGCTATGCATCGAGTTGTCCGGATCGCAGACCGACATCGCGCCGAAGGTATCGCCGTGATAGCCGTGGCGCAGCGTCAGGATGCGCTGCCGGCGCTCGCCGCGCGCCTGCCAGTACTGCAGCGCCATCTTCAACGACACTTCTACCGCCACCGAACCGGAGTCCGCCAGGAACACGCACTGCAGCGCTTCCGGCGTCATCTCCACCAGCCGACGGCACAACGAGATGGCGGCCGGATGGGTAATACCGCCGAACATCACGTGTGACATCTTCTCCAGCTGCTGGCTGGCGGCCTGATTCAGGCGCGGATGGTTGTAACCGTGGATCGCCGCCCACCAGGAGGACATGCCGTCCACCAGGCGCCGGCCGTCCGCCAGCTGCAGTTCGACGCCGCTGGCCGATTCGATCGGGTAACAGGGTAACGGGCGGCTCATGGAGGTATAGGGGTGCCAGATATGGCGTTGGTCAAACGCCAGGTCGGAAGCGGTCACAGACATACTTGTAAACCAAATTGAATTAAGATTGGTTGACAGTATATCCACAATATTTAAACTGGCGACACTTTTTCGTTTTGGAGACGCCATGATGGCCGACCGCATTCACTGGACAGTAGGGCAAGCCCAGGCCCTGTTTGATAAACCGCTGCTGGAACTGCTGTTCGAAGCGCAAACCGTACACCGCCAGCACTTCGACCCGCGTCAGGTGCAGGTCAGCACGCTGCTGTCGATCAAGACCGGCGCTTGCCCGGAAGACTGTAAATACTGCCCGCAGAGCTCACGCTACAAGACCGGCCTGGAGTCGGAGCGGCTGATGCAGGTCGAGCAGGTGCTGGAATCGGCGCGCAAGGCCAAGGCGAACGGCTCGACCCGTTTTTGCATGGGCGCGGCGTGGAAGAACCCGCACGAGCGCGATATGCCTTATCTGCAGCAGATGGTGCAGGGCGTGAAAGCGATGGGCATGGAAACCTGCATGACGCTGGGCACGCTGGACGGCACTCAGGCCGAGCGGCTGGCGGAGGCCGGGCTGGATTACTACAACCATAACCTCGACACCTCGCCGGAGTTCTACGGCAGCATTATCACCACCCGCAGCTACCAGGAACGCCTGGATACGCTCGACAAGGTGCGCGATGCCGGCATCAAAGTGTGCTCCGGCGGCATCGTCGGGCTGGGGGAAACGGTGCGCGACCGCGCCGGGCTGCTGGTGCAGCTGGCCAACCTGCCGAAACCGCCGGAAAGCGTGCCGATCAACATGTTGGTGAAGGTGAAAGGCACGCCGCTGGCGGACAACGACGACGTCGATCCGTTCGATTTCATCCGCACTATCGCGGTGGCGCGCATCATGATGCCGTCCTCTTATGTCCGCCTTTCCGCCGGCCGTGAACAGATGAACGAACAGACGCAGGCGATGTGCTTTATGGCCGGCGCCAACTCGATCTTCTACGGTTGCAAGCTGCTGACCACGCCGAACCCGGAAGAAGACAAGGATCTGCAGCTGTTCCGCAAGCTGGGGCTGAACCCGCAGCAGACCGCCACCGAACACGGCGACAACCAGCAACAGCAGGTGCTGGCTAAGCAGCTGCTGAACGCCGATACCGCCGAGTTTTACAACGCGGCGCTGTGATGAGCTGGCAACAACGCATCGAGCAGGCGCTGGCAGAGCGGCGCCTCAACGCCGCCTACCGTCGGCGACAGACCACCGAGGGCGGCAACGGCCGCCAGATCCGGCTCGGCGATCGTCTCTACCTGAACTTCTCGGGCAACGACTACCTGGGGCTGAGCCAGGATGCGCGGGTGATCGCCGCCTGGCAGCAGGGCGCGCAGCGTTACGGCGTCGGCAGCGGCGGGTCGGGCCACGTTACCGGCTTTAGCACGGCGCATCAGGCGCTGGAGGAGCAACTGGCGGCGTGGCTCGGCTATCCGCGCGCGCTGCTGTTCATCTCCGGCTATGCCGCCAACCAGGCGGTGCTGGCGGCGTTGATGCAGAAGGGCGATCGCATTTTGGCCGATCGCCTCAGCCACGCCTCGCTGCTGGAGGCGGCGGCGCAATCGCCGGCCGAGCTGCGCCGCTTCCAGCACAATCAGCCGCAGGCGCTGGCGGATCTGTTGGCCAAACCCTGCGACGGGCAGCGGCTGGCGGTGACCGAAGGGGTGTTCAGCATGGACGGCGACGGTGCACCGTTGGCGGAGCTGCATCGCTTAACCCGCGCGGCGGGCGCCTGGCTGATGGTGGACGATGCCCACGGCGTCGGCGTGCGCGGTGAGCAAGGCCGCGGCAGCTGCTGGCAGCAGGGCGTGCGCCCTGAACTGCTGGTGGCGACCTTCGGCAAGGCGTTCGGCGTCAGCGGCGCGGCAGTGCTGTGCGATGAGGCGACCGCCGAGTATCTGCTGCAGTTCGCCCGCCATCTAATCTACAGCACCGCGATGCCGCCGGCGCAAGCCTGCGCGCTGCAGGCGGCGCTGGCCTGCATTCGAGAGGGCGATGAACTGCGTGCCCGGCTGCAGGACAACATTCGGCGTTTCCGTCAGGGCGCGGCGCCGCTGGCGCTGACCCTGACGGATTCCGACACCGCCATCCAGCCGCTGCTGGTGGGGGACAATCAGCGCGCGCTCGATCTGGCGACCCGTCTGCGCGAGTGCGGAATGTGGGTGAGCGCCATCCGACCGCCGACGGTGCCGCCGGGCGGCGCGCGGCTGCGCATTACCCTGACGGCGGCGCATCAGCCGCAGGATATCGATCGTCTGCTGGAGGTATTGCATGACGTCAGTCAATGACACGGTGAACAAACAGGCGGTCGCCTCGGCCTTCAGCCGTGCCGCCGGCAGCTACGATGCCGCCGCTGCGCTGCAGCGTGACGTTGGCGAGCGCTTACTGGGGATGGGAAGTCCCCATCCGGGTGAACGGCTGCTGGACGCCGGCTGCGGCACCGGTTATTTCAGCCGCCTGTGGCGCGAGCGCGGCATGCAGGTCACCGCGCTCGATCTGGCACCGGGCATGCTGGACGTCGCCCGCCAACGGCAGGCGGCGCACCATTATCTACTGGGCGATATCGAACAGGTGCCGTTGCCCGATGCGGCGATGGACATCTGTTTCAGCAGCCTGGTGGTGCAGTGGTGCAGCGATCTGCCCGCCGCGCTGGCGGAGCTGTATCGCGTGACCCGCCCCGGCGGCGTAATTTTGTTTTCCACGCTGGCGGCGGGATCGCTGCAGGAACTGGGGGACGCCTGGCAACAGGTGGACGGCGAGCGCCACGTGAACGCCTTTCTGCCGCTGGCGCAGATCCGCGCCGCCTGTGCTGATTATCGGCACGAACTGGTCACGGAGCTGCGCACCCTGAACTATCCGGACGTGATGACGCTGATGCGTTCGCTCAAGGGCATCGGGGCCACGCATCTGCATCAGGGGCGCGAGGGCGGCCTGATGTCGCGCGGCCGTCTCGCCGCGTTGCAGGCGGCTTACCCGTGCCGACAGGGGCAGTTTCCGCTCAGCTATCATCTGGCTTATGGAGTGATTTATCGTGATTAAACGTTGGTTCGTGACCGGCACCGACACCGAAGTGGGGAAGACCGTCGCCAGCAGCGCCTTGCTGCAGGCCGCCAACCGGGCGGGCTACCGCAGCGCCGGCTATAAGCCGGTGGCCTCCGGCAGCGAGATGACCGCCGAGGGGCTGCGCAACGGCGACGCGCTGGCGCTGCAGGCCAACAGCGGCGTGGCGCTTCGTTACGACGAAGTGAACCCTTACGTTTTTGCCGAACCGACCTCGCCGCATATCGTCAGCGCCGATGAAGGCCGGCCGATCGACGCGGCGCGGCTGTCCGACGGCCTGCGCCGGCTGGAGCAGCGCGCCGACTGGGTGCTGGTCGAGGGCGCCGGCGGGTGGTTTACCCCGCTGTCGGCGGAGTACACCTTCGCCGACTGGGTGCAGCAGGAACAATTGCCGGTGATCCTGGTGGTGGGGATTAAACTGGGCTGCATCAACCACGCAGTGCTGACGGCGCAGGCGGTGCAACAGGCGGGGTTGACGCTGGCCGGTTGGATCGCCAACGACGTGACGCCGCCGGGGCGGCGGCATCAGGAATACCTGGCCACGCTGCGCCGCATGCTGCCTGCGCCGCTGCTGGGCGAAATCCCGCATCTGCCGCAGGCCGAACGGGCGCCGCTGGGGGAGTATCTGGACATCAGCCTGCTATAAACGCTCAATGAGGGGGGCTTCTCTCCCTCATCCTTCTTCTTGCCCTGCCAGCCCGGCGCCGATCAGCGCCTCATCCAGCTGCGCCAGCGCGCCGTGCGCCACCGTGCGCCCTCTGTCTAACAGACAGAAACGATCCGCCACCCGGCGCACGAACGGCAGCTGATGCTCCACCAATAAAATGGTCATGCCCAATTCATCGTTGAGCCTGCGGATCACGTTGCCGATATCGGCGGCGATTGAAGGGGGCACGCCCGAGGTCGGTTCGTCGAGGATCAGCAGCGCCGGTTCCTGAGCCAGCGCCCGACCAATCGCCAGCTGGCGTTGGGCGCCCACGCACAGATCGCCGGCGCGGCGAGCGCGCATCTGGCGCAAATGGGGGAACAGGCTGTAGATCAGCGGCGGAATGCGGCGAGGGGCACCGCGCCCGGCCATTTGTGCCACCTGGAGATTCTCTTCTACGCTCAGCTGTGAGAAAAGCTGTCGCCCCTGGGGCACGTGGCTGATGCCCAGCGCGGCGCGGCGTTCCATCGGCTGCAGCAGCAGGTTTTGCGGCGGCTGATCCGCCGGCAGCCAGGTCATGCTGCCGCTCACCACCGGCACATGCCCCATGATGCAGTTGACCAGCGTGGTCTTGCCCACGCCGTTGCGCCCAAGCAGCACGGTGCACTGACCGCGCGGCAGCTCCAGGTTGATGTCCCACAGGGTGTGGTTCTGCCCGTAAAATTGATTGACCGACCTCAGGCTCAGCATTTGGCATTCTCCTCATAGACGCTCGTTTCACTCGTTGGTGGGGGGACTGCAAAGGCCGCATGTGCGGCGAATTTCCCGAGTGTGGCCATGTCTGGAACAAAATGCCGTCCGTCCGATGAGCCAGAGCAAGGTCTGCGGTGGACGGAATGACAGTCAATATGTCGTTAAAAACGACGCTTGTGACGACTTGGTGTCGTTCTTGCGCTTTTACGGGCGATAGCGCCGCAAGGGTTACACGAAGCGGCAGACAGCGCATCATGCTGCCGCACCGCATTTATACGCAGGAAGATAAAGCAACTCCCAGGCCAATTTTGCCACCGGGTGAAAACGGGGGATTGTTATCGCCTTGTTAACCGCCGGTCAGGCCTGACGCGCGCTGCCGTGACAGCCTGAAAATACGCGGGGAAGTTAACCCGGACGTTTTTTGCACTCTTGTGGTGCTCTTCGGTGAGGGCATGGTGCAAGGCATTGCGCCGCCGTCAAGAGCGATCCGCGAGAAAGGGGCCGATGCGATTTTGGCAATGGGGATTTTTAGTATTAATCGGCATAAACAAAGCGATATTTTTATGAAAAAATAACTAAAAAAGGCATTTTGGCGAGTGTAAAGGGCGAAAAGCTTTCTTTCTGTAACTCCCGCCCCGGGCGGGGCGGTGAGAGTTATCCACTATTCCTGTGGATAACCTTGTGCATTAGATTTAGAAAAACGCTGTAAAGCGAGAGCCGACGCGGGTTCTGTTCGCTTTGTCCGCATTCTCGTCTTTTTATTAATATTATTAAATATCAATAGTTTAATTAAAATCAAGACGCAGGGGTATTGATCAGGCCTCTATGTATGATTTTTCGACGCCGTGCTATCAATAAGTTAATTCGCGGCAAGTTCTGGGGATAAATCTGTTATTGACAATAAAAATGTCACCGGGCTGTAACGCCACGGTGCAGCGGCGTTGCCGCCGCATCGATCGCGGCGACGAATCCGCTTGAAGCTGGTTTTATATCCAGTATCATGGGCACTGGCGCAAATCGCCGACACTTTCCATAATTAGGGGCCATATTCGGCGCAGAGCCGGCTGGCCGCCTGAGCGCGCGCATCTCCACAGGGTAGCCGAGCAATGAGTAAACTTTTCAAACTGCATTCCGAGTTCAAACCGGCCGGCGATCAGCCGGAAGCCATCCGCAAGCTGGAAGAGGGGCTGGAAGACGGCCTGGCGCACCAGACGTTGCTGGGAGTCACCGGTTCGGGCAAGACGTTCACCATCGCCAACGTGATAGCCGATCTGAATCGACCGACCATGGTGATGGCGCCGAACAAGACGCTGGCGGCACAGCTGTACGGCGAGATGAAAGCGTTTTTCCCGGAGAATGCGGTGGAGTACTTCGTCTCCTACTACGACTACTACCAGCCGGAAGCCTACGTGCCCAGCTCCGACACCTTCATTGAAAAAGACGCTTCGGTGAACGAACACATCGAGCAGATGCGTCTTTCCGCCACCAAGGCGCTGCTGGAACGGCGCGACGTGGTGGTGGTGGCGTCGGTGTCGGCGATCTACGGCCTGGGCGATCCGGATCTTTACCTGAAGATGATGCTGCACCTGACCCAGGGCATGATCATCGATCAGCGATCCATTTTGCGCCGCCTGGCGGAGCTGCAGTATTCCCGCAACGATCAGGCTTTCCAACGCGCCACCTTCCGCGTGCGCGGCGAGGTGATCGATATCTTCCCGGCGGAATCGGACGAGCTGGCGCTGCGCGTCGAGCTGTTCGACGAGGAAGTGGAGCGGCTGTCGCTGTTCGATCCGCTGACCGGGCAGATTGAGCAGGTGGTGCCGCGTTTTACCATCTACCCGAAATCGCACTACGTGACGCCGCGTGAGCGGATCATGCAGGCGATGGAAGAGATCAAGGTCGATCTGGCGGACCGCCGCAAGGTGCTGCTGGCCAACAACAAGCTGCTGGAAGAGCAGCGCCTGACGCAGCGCACCCAGTTCGATCTGGAGATGATGAACGAGCTGGGTTACTGCTCGGGCATCGAAAACTACTCGCGCTATCTGTCCGGGCGCGCCGAGGGCGAGCCGCCGCCGACGCTGTTCGACTACCTGCCGGCGGACGGCCTGCTGGTGGTCGACGAATCCCACGTCACCATTCCGCAGATCGGCGCGATGTTCAAGGGGGACCGCGCGCGTAAGGAAACGCTGGTGGAGTACGGCTTCCGCCTGCCGTCGGCGTTGGACAACCGCCCCTTGCGCTTCGAGGAGTTCGAGGCGCTGGCGCCGCAGACCATCTACGTTTCCGCGACGCCGGGCAAATATGAGCTGGAGAAATCCGGCGGCGATCTGATCGATCAGGTGGTGCGCCCGACCGGGCTGCTGGATCCGATCGTGGAAGTGCGGCCGGTGGGCACCCAGGTGGACGATCTGCTCTCCGAGATCCGCAAGCGCGCGGCGATCAACGAGCGCGTGCTGGTGACCACCCTGACCAAACGCATGGCGGAAGACCTGACCGAATACCTGGAAGAGCATGGCGAGCGCGTGCGCTACCTGCACTCGGACATCGATACCGTGGAACGGGTCGAAATCATCCGTGACCTGCGTCTGGGCGAGTTCGACGTGCTGGTGGGCATCAACCTGTTGCGTGAGGGGCTCGACATGCCTGAGGTGTCGCTGGTGGCGATTCTGGACGCCGACAAGGAAGGCTTCCTGCGTTCCGAGCGTTCGCTGATCCAGACCATCGGCCGCGCGGCGCGTAACCTGAACGGCAAGGCGATCCTGTATGGCGATCGCATCACCGATTCGATGGCCAAGGCGATCGGTGAAACCGAGCGGCGTCGTGCCAAGCAGCAGGCCTACAACGAAGCCAACGGCATCGTGCCGCAGGGGCTGAACAAGAAGATCGGCGATATTCTGCAGATCGGCCAGCCGGTCAACCGCGCCAAGAGCAAAGGCAAGGGCAAGGCGGTGGACGGCGGCGCTCAGCTTCAGAACCTTACGCCGAAAGCGCTGGATCAGAGAATCCGCGATCTGGAGGCGCAAATGTACACCCACGCGCAAAACCTGGAGTTCGAACAGGCGGCTGCGCTGCGCGATGAGATCCACCAGCTGCGCGAGCAGTTCATCGCGATTTCCTGACCGTTGGACGGTGCCCGCGCCGCGGGCGTCAAAATTCCTTGTCGGCCGCGCCAAAGCTGTTATGGTGTGCGGCCCGATTTGACCACGAAGAGTACCGAACATGAGCCAACACCAGTCTAAAGACCCGCTGCACGGCGTAACGCTGGAGCAACTGCTGAATAAACTGGTGGATCACTACGGTTGGTCCGAACTGGGCGCGCGCATTCGCATCAACTGCTTCCTCAGCGATCCGAGCATCAAGTCCAGCCTGAAGTTTTTGCGTCGCACGCCCTGGGCGCGTAAAGAGGTGGAAGATCTGTATATCGATATGGTCAGCCATCCCGCCCCAGCCAGCGATAATCCCTGGCTGCGCGGGCGAGACGGTTAAATTCGGTTAGCGGCGCGCGGCCAGCTCCACCAGCGCGTGATCCAGCGCCTGGCGCAGCAGCTGGCGATCGTGGCGGTAGGGGATGTCGCTCGCTTCCAGCGGTTGCTGAATCACCACCCGATCCTGCACTTCACTGGCGTCCACCGCCGGGCCGACGATCAGCGCATCGATCATCCGGCGGCCGATCTTCTCTTCCATCAGCGTCAGCTTATCCTTTAACGACAGCGCCGCGGCGGCCACGCTCAGCTCGCGGCCGAGGTTGCCAATATAGATCATGCTGGCGCTGCTGCGGCGCAGCGCCTGGGTGAGATCGTCCAGCAGCAGCAGCGGCATCAGGCTGGTGAGGAAACTGCCCGGCCCGATCAGGATCACGTCGGCCTGTGCGATGGCGTCCAGTGCTTCGCGCGTGGCGTTGACCGGCGGCGACAGCATCAGCTCCTGCGGCATATGGGTCAGCTGGTCGACATTCACTTCACCGTAAACATGGTTGCCTTCGTGATCGTGCGCCATCAAATCCACCGGCTGCTCCGACATCGGGATCAGCGCCGCGTCCACCTTCAACAGGCTGCGTACCAGGTTGATCGCTTCCAGCGGGCGCACGCTCAGGTGATCCAGCGCTTTCAGCATCAGGTTGCCGAGGTTGTGGCCGGCCAGTTCGCCGTTGCCGCTGAAGCGGTATTCGAACATCGCCGAGGCGACGCTCGGTTCGGTGATCAGCTGGTTGAGACAGTTACGGGTATCGCCCCAGGCAATGCCGCCTTCCGAACGGCGGATACGGCCGGTGGAACCGCCGTTGTCGGTGGTGGTGACGATGCCGGTCAGGCGGGAGCCTAAGGACGACAGGGCCGACATCACACGGCCCAGGCCATGTCCGCCGCCTAACGCCACCACGCGGTCGAGATCGGCCAGGGTACGATTACGCATAAAATTCCTTACAAAGGGGCTGAACTGCCCGCATAAGGTAGCGGATCCGGCATAAAAACGCGATAAGAGTGTCATTTGCGTGATTCCGGTCAATTCGTCCGCGCAAGCGATGTTTATCATGGTTTACCAGAATACGCGGCGTCTAAAAACGCTGTATAGACAATTATATAGCGAATTAACGCGTTGGCTATCGTTACCGATTAGCGCTAGAATTCTGCTGAAAACCACGGTTTCATTCCGGCTACTCAAGGTAGCGGGAAGAGAAATCAAACTCCTAGCCCCTGTGCCTACGTTGTTCATCCGGAACGATATGGCGCTTGGGCCGTGGCGAAGTCAGCCACCAGGGTGCAGAGGGGAAACGCTCGCATCTCCCGACTTTGGAAAGGTGTTATGGTACCGCAACTCATTGATGCTTATGAGCGCAAGTTCTATTACCTGCGCTTGTCGATCACCGACGTGTGCAACTTTCGTTGCACCTATTGTTTGCCCGACGGCTACAAGCCGAGCGGCAGCCCGAAAAGCTTCCTGTCGCTGGATGAAATCCGCCGCGTCAGCCGTGCGTTTGCCGAACTGGGCACCGAAAAGGTGCGCCTGACGGGCGGCGAGCCTTCGCTGCGCCGCGATTTTACCGAGATCATCGCCGCCGTGCGGGAAAACCCGGCCATCCGAACCCTGGCGGTCACCACCAACGGCTACCGTCTGGCGCGCGACGTCGCCGCCTGGCGTGACGCCGGTCTGACGGCGATCAACGTCAGCGTCGACAGCCT
>Ga0153999_1000402_pt1 | contig 19338 bp, 9 predicted proteins | sample TSNC083MetaG_FD_104675 | JGI IMG/M metagenome (GOLD analysis project Ga0153999, IMG submission 104675) | Attine ant fungus gardens microbial communities from North Carolina, USA - TSNC083 MetaG | ecosystem: Host-associated > Fungi > Mycelium > Unclassified | place: USA: North Carolina, Lumber... | reverse complement strand
TGGTCAGGTAGAACGAATGCTCTGCCAGGTTCTCCGGTGCCGACTTGATGGTAAAGGTGCCGTCCTGGTATACGCCCGAACCCCAGGTGGCCTGGTTGTTCTCAAACAGTGCGCCGTCTATTATCGTGGTGCCGCTGTTATAGAGTACGCCGCCATTTTGGCCGGTTTCACCAGCCGCCTCATCGTAGGTGTTATTGTTATCCAGCAGGATTGTTCCCGTATACAGGTTCAGGGTTCCCCCTTCCTCTACTGTAATAAGCGGTGCCTTGGCTTTCGCTCCATTGCTCACTCTTCCCTCCAGCGGGTATTCCTCGCCGAGCTTCGGTTCGCTGTGACCGTCAAAGTAAACATTTGTGCCGAAGCTTGCCGTCGCTGCGTCCTGCACATTCAGCAGCTCACCCTGATAATCCGTAACGTCATAACCGGTTGCTGCAGCCTCATTGGGATCATTTAAAGCAAAGTCAGGCTGGACATAACGGGTGATTTTTACCTTATCTGTACTACCCAGCGCAATCGTTCCACGAATTCCCGTATAGGTTGTTCCGGTCACGATGATATCTCCCATATCTGGCTTGATCTGGATTGAACCCACAACATAAATGGTATGACCTGAACGGGTGTATAATAAATCGAATGCCCGCTCCAAGGTCTTGACTGGATTTCTGGGGTTTGAACCCGCAGTCCGGTCATCCGTATCGTCAACGCCGTTTATTCCATCAATATATACTGCTGCCGGAACCTGCAATTCAAACACATAGGGGACTCCTTCCCGCTTGGTCAGATAGAAGAACTCCTTCACCCGTTCCTCCAGGCGGAAGCGTCCTGACTGGGTACTATCCGGACCGTCGGTACCCTCCGGTGCATAGTACACGACTGTCCTTCCGTTATACGGGTCACGCATCAGTACCTGGAAATCTTCCTGAGCCGGCTGGCCGTAAAGGTCAACCGTCAGATAATGACTGGTTTCATAGTTGCTTTTAGTAGCAGCCGTCCCGAAGCCTTCCAGAAATACCGTGCCGCTAAAGAAGGTCAGGTTACTAAAGTGCAGGTCACCAAAGCTGTATATATCCGTTCCTCCTGATACTACATTGCTTCCCAGGCTTAAATTGCGAAACTCGGTTCTTGTAAGGAATGCCTGACCACCGTTTGTTGATCCCACCACAGGGTTAGCAGGATCCCCTCCATCACCGCCCAAAAGTTCAATTCCGGCACTGCTTCCCTCTATAATGTCGGTACCATCAATGTTACCGATGGTATTACTCTTTTGATTTACATTGATATTGTTAGTAAATACCGTCGTCGTATCAACGCCATTTGTAATACTTCCCTTATTTTTCAGTTCACAGGTCAGGATGCCGCCGTTCATTACTGTTACCAGTGGTGATTTTGCTTCCACGCCCGCTGCTACGAGGAGTTTATCGGCACCATTACTGTTCTGTGAATGGCCATCCAGATAGATTCCATTGAGCGTCAGTTTTCCACCGGATTTCACCAGAAACAGCGTATCCATGAGAGTCGTTTTGTCATATCCGGTATAGTCGGTATCCGATCCGTTATATCCAGTCGGTTGGGCGTATCGTTTAAAGTAGACCTGCCCGCTAATACCTATAGAGATTCCATTATCATCCTCATACGATCCTTCGTAGCTGCTGGTTCCGTCAGGATTGCGGATCAGGATATTGCCCAGGGCAATTGCCGGGGTTGATGAGGTAAATTCTACCGTATCCACGACAAACACGAGAGTTCCCTCCACCGCTCCTCCGGCTTCAATTTCCTTATATACCCGCGCAATCGTCTTAAAGGCTGTCTCCGGAGTTTTTCCATCTCCGGTGTCATCTTTCCCGCTTTGACCATCGAGGTAGAGATAGTTTCGAATTTTCAGCTTCAGAACCGAATTGTCTGTTACTACATCATACAGCGCCTTGATGGAATCTTCCAGGTTATAATAATCCTTTTCCTTATAGCCCGGTATCGTTCCATCGCTGTATTTTACTACACACCGTCCGTCATAGTCATTTCCGATCACGATATTCAGTGCCGTTGCCGGAATATAACTTGCATCCGGCTCAATATAGGCCGCTGTGGTGCTTCCGGTTCCCGACAGATACACCGCGCCGGCTATGGACGGACTTCCCGACAGGTAGAGATGAGCAAACTTTGCTGTGTCGGCTTTATCAGCTTCCAGGTATACCGCACTTCCGTAGGATGCGTTTGTATCGAAAATGATTCCGCCCAGCAGATACAGGTTTCCGCCTGCTTCCACATGGAAGGCTCCGCCCCTTGTGCTCAGGTTTTCAACGCCATCGTCATACTCAAACTGGTTATAGTTTCTGCCAAAGATGGTACCTGCATCTCCGTCTTTCTTCACTGTTATGGTAATTCCATCCTTTACATTCACCAGACTCTCACCATTGTTTTTGACCGTGTCAATGGAGCGCCTTCCGTATACCGTAACACCGTCAAAAGTCAGATCATAGGATGGTTCAATCAGATAGCCGTGGTATTCATGGAACACACTGGCATCGCTTCCATCAGAATTAAAGATCGGAAAGCCGGTATAGCGACACATGTAGGCTGGTTCCGGCAATGTCCAGATGTTCTCAGCAGCAGTCTTATTGGTGGCCTTGCCGCTGATATAGATAACATAATAATCACTAACATCCGAACTGCCGATACCGGCTTGTCCGACGGCCTGTGCCCCTGCAAAGGTTTCGACTGCCTTATCAGGATTGGTTCCATTGTTTGAGTCACTCCCTTTTTCGGAATCAAGGAATACCGCATGCATCAGAATCAGGCACTGGTTCTCCTTAATACCGCTGACCGTGCCGGTGGTCCGGCTGCTTTTTCCGGCATCAAGTACATATGGATTGGAATGTACCCGGAAATACGACAGATAGGGGGTTACATCCGTAATCCAGCTTCCGTCCGGCTGTACGACTGTGCTGCCCTTCTGGAACTTGGTGGTATCACTGCTGCTGGCAGCCTGGTTCAGGAACAGATGGTATAGCCGTCCTGTCTGGTAGATATTCCCACTTACCTTAATAATGTTCTCAGTGGAGTTTAAGTATATATTATCCTGGATATCCGTTCCGCCGCCGCTTAGCTGGAAGTCCCATCCGGCAACAAATATTGGGCTGTAGATGCCTTCCGGTTTCTGGCCGCTTTCATTGGTGGTGTTGCCGGTAATCTGGCCGCCGGACAGGATCATGCTGCCCACTCCGTTCGTATCGTAATAATAGACAGCACTTCCCAGTACACCCTCATTGCCGCGGATGATTCCACCGCTGATGTTGGATTTGGCATTATAGCTGACCAGGCCGGCTCCGTATGTTGGACGGAGTTTTGACTGGCCGCTCATTACAGCCACCTTATTGTCGGCAATCAGTCCGCCGCTCATTTCAAACACTGTATACTGACCCTCCACGGAGATTGCCCCGGCCCGCAGATTACCTAACTTGCTGGACATACTGACAGTATTATTAATGATCTGACCAGACTTCATTTTTACTGTTCCGGGATAAAAAGCACTGTAAGAGTAGCAATATATTGCTGAGCTCATGTAATAAGAGGTCGTGGTGGTGGTGGTTGATGACCTGACCATGTTTTGGATGATACCACCCTCGATCTCCAGCGTACCTCCATACACAAGTACACCCACGCTGCTTGCGCTCGCAACAGCATTAATTGTATTATTCTGTAAAACCGCTCCTTCTCCAAGAATTACCGTCCTTCCATATCCGACATACAGCAGTTCACTGACACTGCTGGTGGCAGTAATGCCTTCCGTGGAGCCGCCATCAATGGTAATGTTCTTAAACGTGACTGTATCGGCATAATCCGTACTTGTTCCTGCTGTAAGTTGAATTAATCTCCCAGACGTATATGATTCATAACGAATGACCACCGGCTCCCAGTTATCTCCACTCAAGCTGTTGGTAACTTTACCATTAGAATCAAAGGACCAGTCTTCATCCCCCGCCGCCACCTCAACCACCGAGTTACAGATGATAATATTTGCTCCGCTGGTATAGTATCCGGCTCCCTCCAGCAGTGCTTTTGCCCGCTTAAAGGTTCTTACCGACGTAGATGGACTGTTTCCATCGTTGGTATCCGCACCTGTCCCGGACAGATACACGTTATTTTCTCCCGTCAGAATGATATTGGGAGCGGCAGCCACTAATGCCTTATCCTCTGCCATTCCCACTGCTCCGGCCTTGGTAAAATAACCCAGCTGATCAGTAACATCCGTTAATCCTCCACTTAAGCCATCCGGCTGGACTACAATCTGCCCCAGGAATCCTTCCACCAGCCATAAGCGGTACTCTCTGCTTGGATCCTTCACCGCATGGGTCATGGTGATCGGCAGGGTTGTGGTGCGTAGATAAGTCAGACCATTAATCTGGCTTCTGCCATCGAGTTCCACACTGCCGTAGCAGTCCAGAGCAAGATTTTCTCCATTAATGCTGGTCGAACTTTCATCAAGAATTGCGGTTTCCTGAAGTTTGATTTTCTGGTCGGTTCCCATCAGATACACCGCATCCGTATTTCCCTGAATGGACGGGGATCCGTTTTTTCCATCCAAAGTAATCTCGCAGGGATTCAGCGGATAACTGCTGCCGGCATATTGTACATATATTCCACCTTTGTTATCACAGATTGAGGCATATCCCTTCAAAGTAATGCGAGCAGTTTCTGTTGCCCGCAGATCTGACTGCGATGAATTACTGTAAAATGTCACCAAACTAATTGCATTTGTAGAGCTATAAGAACTGGCTGAAGTGACATACCCATTACCGGATATTTTAGAGTTATCACTCATTTCCAGATTGATCGGGCTGTTTGCATATATTCCTGAATACCGGTTGCCAGAGGCCGCATCACTGCCATCCCAAAAAGCAGTACCGCCGATTATTGCATTGTCCTTTAGCGTAATACTGTGATAGCTGGCTGCAGTAAACGCCTTATATCCAAGCAACCTGATTCCATTGTAGTAATTTCCGGATATTCTGGTATTGTCTCCCATCTCCAGAGAGAACCTATCTACACCATAACCCGTATAGGAGGAACCTCTCAAATATTCAAAAATCGCGTAATTATTCTGTTCAATAGCTGCTTTCCCACTCATAGTAATATGAATGGGACTATTAAATATGGTAAAAAATATCCCGTAGCTATGATTTGCTATTCTGGCATTGTCTTTCATAACTATTGTACTTTGATCTGCTGTTGATGTAGCGGAATACGTAAAAATACCTACCCCAGCCTGGGTGCTATCTCCAATAAGTAAAGCATCTTCACTCATTTCAATCTGTATTCCATAATTTCCAATAAATATGCCGTTTCCGATAATCTGTGCAGAATCAATCATCGATAATTTGCTGTTGGCACCTGATAAATATACACCAAAGTATGAGGGGGTAGCATAACTATTAGTTATGTAGCTGGTAGTTATGATTTGGCTCGAGTTCTTCATTTCAACGGCAGATGTCGCTCCTGCTGCTAGCACCCCTCTATAAGTAACCTGAATGGATGCGGAATCCTGTATCATACATAAGGCGGATGCCCCTGATATATAAACACCATAACCGCAATTCTGAATATTGGCGGAATCCTGCATAGTGACTTTAGAACCGGCACCAATTGCATTGACCGTATAGCTGTTGCTGTTACTGATGTTGCTGATATTGGCAGAACCACGCATAGTTATTGCAGAATTGGCACCAGTTGCATAAGCAGCATAGTAACTTAAGTTATCTATTTTGGACGAATCCTGCATCAATATTTCTGAATACTGTCCAGTCAGATATATTCCATAGTTCAGCAAACTTCTCGAGCTGCTTCCTGTCGTTAGCCTGCCAATACTGCTGCTATCCTTCATTACCACCTTTGTATTGGTATAAGAAGAAGATGTTTGATATACTGCATATAAATATTCACTGCCTATTTGGGCGGCAGATTCCTCCGCTGCAATCCGTGCATAACCATCCATCACCAAGCTTGCATTGCTAGCCATGATTCTCACGTAAGACCCATGGTGATTCAAAAGCTGCTTATTTTCATCGTTTTTAGATCCGGTCAAAACCAAACTTCCATATAAATCTACACCATTAGAATAATTATTGGTGATTCTGGAGTTTCCGGTCAGGGTTGCTGTAGATTGATTCATAACCTTAAGCACTGGACTGAGCGCCAACTGGTCATTATAAACAACAGCATCTGCCATTCCGTTAATGATAATTTTCTCTGTTGTAAATTCGACTGTATCGGTTGCGCTGCTGCCCACGGTAATCATCGGTGCATTCACAAAAGATGCAAACCGGCGTACTTGAGCATCATAGGGGGACTGTTCTGACTTTATATAATTTACATTGTTTGAGGTATACAGACTGTCTTCATAGTCCAGTTTCCATGTTTCATTTCTGCTAATGAGTACATTACCGCAGATATAAATAAAGGGAGAAAAACCAATCTGTTTACTCGGGTCTGTTTCCAGAGCATCACTCGCTTCCGTCTCAATAATTCGTTGCTCCAATATCTCCTTGGCTTTGTCAAAGGTTGCCACCGCATCATCCGGAGAGGTTCCTTGGTTACGAATGTCATCTCCTGTAGTAGTGGATAAATAGACACCTTCGCCTACGATAACAATATTGTTATTATAACCACCCAACTGCGTACGCCTTGGCAAACTCCCACCTGAGTTGTAAGCAATATTTGTCGTAGCATCCGGCAGCGATGCAGAAGGTTTTGTGTAGGTGGCTGTGCTGGTAGCATACCCGGCATAGTTGCCAGAACTAGTAATAGTAACCCGTGATAAGTTATGGCTGGCCAGTGTCGCCGGCTTTACAACAATAGAACCCGCTTTAAAAACTTCGGTATTTACATCAATGGGCAACTCCCCATCATGGTTGTTTGGCGGTTCTGCAGTGTAGGATAAAAAAGAATTTGTCGTATTTAAATACACTGCATCGGGTTCTGAACCGGCCTTCTTCTCTATCTCAACGCTCTGCGGATCCATATAAAGGGCATGAGTTGCTGAACTGGTTACATTCAGATAGATGTTATAAACGCCGCTGTTTTGGGTTGAAGGCTGTTTAAACATACCGGTATAAATACGGTTAGATCCGATACCAAGGTATAAATTGCTTCCCTGATTAGTTGCCATATTTTGGTATTCACCATCAATATCCAAATAAACCACTGTTAATAGACTATAAATTCCACCACCACTGGCTGCGGTATTTTCGGTAATTGTAGACCCTCCGGCTGAGTTTTCTGTAAAATACAATGTACCGTTACCCAAGTAAAGACCGCCCCCATTATCACCGGCAGTATTATTGCTTATCTTGGTATCCGTCAGGTAATGAGTTCCATAATTGAGATAACATCCGCCACCACTTCCGCTGGTCGCAGTATTACCCTTAATGGTTACATCCAAAAAGCGAACTGAAGCGTAATTGGTGCTGCTCAAATAAATTCCTCCGCCGCTCGTGGCTGCTGTGTTTCCTTCAATATTGGTTTTGTAAAAGTACAAATAGCAATAAGTGTACGAGCAATAAATTCCGCCGCCTGCGCCAGTTGTTGCAGTATTATTTTTAATATTCGTATCATTAAAATACATATAAATGTATCTATAACCATAAATTCCGCCGGCCATAAACGCAGTGTTATTTTCAATATCGACCTCGTTAAAATACATGTAACTGTAGTACTGACTATATATTCCACCACCCGTGCCCGACGTGCCAGCCGTGTTGGAAGCGGTATTGTTTTTAATTTTCACATTATTGAAATACATATACGTGTAATAATAGCCATATATTCCAGCCCCATTTACAGCTTCATTTGCTTCAATATTTACATCAGTAAAATAAAGCTTATTTGTATAACTGGAACCTGTGCCATATGCAGAAATCCCACCACCGCTACCGTTTGTTGATATATTTTCCTTTAACTCAACGGTGTTAGCTACCATAGTTGTATGGAAATATGCATAAATACCCGCCCCAAATGAGTAGGACTTATTCTGATTAACTTCGGTTCCCGTCATCGTCAGATTCAGGCGATAGGTGTCGTCGTAGCCATAAATATACATCCCTCCGCCGTAAGCCTTGCTCTCATTTTGATTAACCTTGGTTCCGGTTCCCAGATCAATGGTTCCATACCCTTGAGCGTAAATTCCTCCGCCATTACCATAGTATGATGTAGAATTGTATAATCTAGCCGTATTTTCACGAATTTCGGTACTTGAAACAGTCAATTTTATAGGATCGTTTGTATCCGTGGAATATGCCATAATTCCAGCTCCATAAAGGGCTTCATTGTTTTGAATTACAGAGCTTTCGATATCCAGCACGCCGCCAGCCAAATAGATTCCACCACCCGCTGAGTAAGTTTCTGATGAACCACGCTCAAATCCAACAATATTTCCGGTAATACTGCTGTTCTTAATAACATTTCCGTTCATATTGTATTCCAGATAGATTCCAACTCCCTGCGCACTTCCATAATATCCGATTTTAGCACTGTAGTTCCCGGTAATGGCTGCACCATCCATCGTGACCTTGGCATTACCGCCGGCATAAAGCCCCAACCCTTTTCTTACATTATAAGTATAACCGCCGGTACTGTTGTAGTTTTCCGAGATGGTTGCATTCTCCACATTCAGGGTTCCATCCGTCCACACACCGATTCCATCCGCCCAGTATCCCATATTTTTGGTAACCAAGGTATCCGCTGCAGTACTCATACTGCGTCCGAGGTTTACCACTGTCCCCTTGCCTGCATAGATACCAATTCCATATCCGTGTACGTCTGAGGTTTCGGAACTGCCTGCCTCGTAATAGCTCAGGTAACCGGCCATCTGATTTCCGGAAACCTCTCCTTTGTTCATGGTAAAACTGGTTCCGTTACCGGACAGGTACACACCAGCCCCATACTGGTACACGGTATTTTGGGTTATCTTTCCGCCATTCATCACAAAGCCGGATCCGTTGCTTAGTATCACTCCGGCTCCTTTGATCTGGTCGGTATCCTTTGCCCGGAATAACGCCTCGTCATAAGAATTGTTCTTCCGGATTTCTCCACCTTCCATTTTGATCTGGGCACCAATCCCTATTCCTTCAACACCATGCTCCCGGCGTTCAATGATACCATCATTCAAGACAAAGGTTCCCCCGGCTGTTACCTGGACATGGGTTCCTTCGGTTACTTCCTGGTAGGGAGTCAAAGTCTCAACGGATTCCAGACGTTCTCCGGTAAGCAGCGTATCTCCTGTCACCATCAGCTTACCCCCGCTGTTGACCTGCAGAGTAACACTGTCCTTTTCTCCCGTATAATTGCGGATGGTGATATTTTCAACGCTCAGATCGCCGCCGCTGTTTACCTCCGCCAGTATCTTCGGCAGCTCATGGATCAGTGTCGTCCCGTCGTCACCATGCGGAATATCCACATGGCTTCTTACTTCTGTGGTCAGATTGGTTCCGTTGTAGTCGGTCCAGGTTTCGAGCTTCCAATGCTCCGGGGTATCCACCGTTACTGTTCCACAGATATAGATTACCGTTGGAACCGGAAATTTTTCATCAATCTCAGCAGATGTCATTCCGTTCCCGTTGTCATATGCAGCTTCTCTGGCTTCAATACTCCGCCTCATCTGAGCCGACCAGATCTCATAGGCTCTTCCCCAGGTCTTGACCGGGTACTGGCAGGTGGCTCCATAATAGTTGTTATTACCCCTCTCTCCATCCAGATAAATCGCATCATAGTAATATTCCGTATATAATTCCAGGTTCTGTGGATTTACTGACAATGGATCATCTTCATCGGTATCCTGGCGCAGCGACCAGTCGAAGTTTGACTGCCCGCCATGAGCTGTGTCACGGTTTGCCGTGTCAAGAACTATCCGCGAAAGCAGTTTCTTCCCTACTGCATCCGCATCTGCTGCCACCTCTGCCGACAGTGCCGCTCCGGGAACTACGACATCGGCGAACCGATATGACAGATTGTCGTTGATTCCACCGAAAAAAAGCGTAATGATCCCATCATCCGCAGCGTCAATACTATTTACCGTAACCGGATGATCTGCCAGGCCGGTGAATGCATTCACCTGAATGTACCCGGTTTCCGCCGTAACGTTTTCTTCGATTACAATGTCTCCGCTCTGGCAAAGCACCATCTGGGTACTGGCAGCAACACCGTCTTTTTCAATTCCTATAAGTTCAATATTCTTAAGTACAAGTGTTTCTCCTGATGGCACGATAAAGACCGGCTGCGGCTGAGTTTTCCATGCCATCAACGTTACCATGGTTTCCCGCGAGCTGGATTGGATCAGATAGCTCCCATCCAACTGTGGATTTCCTATGTACTCGTCTGCACCACTTCCTAAAGTTACGCTCTGCATACATATGATGGTGCCGCCGTTCGCATTTGCCACTGCTTTATCCCAGGTTTTATATGCTGCATCCGGATCGTTTCCATCAACACCGGTATCCGATCCCGCGCGATAGGTTCGTCCTGATACAGTAAGCGCCCCGCCCGGGTTCCAGTATTTCACAGTGCTGCTGCCTGCACGGGTTGCTATCAGCAATTTGGTAGAAGCCACAGTAACCGGTGCAATATCATCGTACATAGTTGTCGTAAGCTTCCGCGCAAAGCTCCGGTATAAGGCAGTATCTTCAGATGCTGTATCCCTTATTGCTGCCGCTTCGTTCGTTGCTGCCGTCAGATTCCACTGGGCACCGGTATCATCATTATAAGTAATCGTAAAGTAATCCAGGAATTCTTCTCCCGTCAGTTCATCGGCATACAGGGTTCTGACCAGCTCAATCTGATTACTGCTGGTATCGGTATTCACATCCAGCAGATATTCCCCGATGCTGTCTTCATAGCCTTCCATCAGCTCGATAACCGGTTTACACCAGGTACTCGCGATGGTAGTATCTTCGACTAACTCCGCACTATCCTCGTCGGTGCTTAGAATGTAATCATCAATGTTAAAGCTTGTGATTCCACCGCTTTCAGAATTTTTAGCGGCCGCATTGGAACTGGTCGCAGTGTTCGAAGCACTGGCAGTCTCCCACAATCCGATTTCCTTTACCTTTCGGTAATCCATGGCAATCTGACCGTTGATCTCGACCGCCTGCCCAAACTGCAGGGTTCCGCCATGTACCGTAATCAGCTGCGTCTCTTCCGGATCATCCTCCTGATTGCCGGATACCAGCAGGGTATTAATCAGCGAAAGCTGCCCGCCATTTACATAAAATATTGTATCGTTGTCATAAGACCGTCCCGGCCAGGAAGCAATCCGGATATTGGCTCCGTTCAGCACATAAAGCTGTCCATCGGCGATCTCCATCGGACTCATCGCATAGATTGTGATCTCAGACGTCTCCACGCCCAGTTCTCCCTTAAGCTTTTCGGCCTGTTCCAGAGCTCTGGACAGTGTTTTTACCGGCCGTTCGGGACTCATTCCGTCTGCACTGTCACGCCCCTTTTTGGCATTAGACGCACTGGCTTTCGTTGCATTGGAGGCACTGGCAAGCTCAGCCGGCAATTCGCCGCCAGGGTTCCAGTAAATTATTGCCTCCTCATTCCATACCGTAAGTGGCTCAACCGGAAGTGTTTCTTCGATCCGCTCCTCAGCAGGTTTTATCTCCTCCACTTCCAGAGTTTCTTCAATCCGTTCAATTGTTTCTGTTTCTTCCTTCGTTATCTCCTCTGTTGATACAACTGCCGGGTTTTCTTCCGTATCAGCATTTATAGTCATTGCCTGAGCAGGAAACATCATAAGGATGCATAAAAATAAGGCTGCTATTCTATGTATTTTTTTCACCCCAATATCTCCTTTCTCTTTTCTTTATATCTTGTTCTTTTTTCCATAGGAATCCAAAGATTCCTCCTGCCACCAGGAAAAATACCGCGCTTGCAAACCAGTAGGGAACTGCCCCTTCTACTCCGGTTTTTGGTATACCACCAGTTTTTTCACCTTCATTCAGGTCTGGCAGCGGAACTTCACCATCGTTTGGGTCGAATAAATCATCCCGTGATGAGCCGCCGGAATTTCCTGAACTGGAACCCCCGGATGACGTGCTTCCTCCTCCGCCGCCGGTACTTTTCTTATATAAATACACCGTAATCACCTGAGTATCCTGATTTATTATTAAAACCTCCGTTCCCTGATATGGATAGGGAAGCCATCCGGACTTATAAACCTGATACTGGATCTCATTGCTGTTTAAATACAGCAGCGTTCCCTGAAATGCCAGTGTTCCATCCGCATTCAGAAACTGGGCGGCAAGGTCGGCTGAGGGATTGTAGCTGACATCCAGCTCCAAAGCACCGTTTGAATTGGTCAGGCCAAGCAAAATATACCGGTCGCGGCTGGGTATATATAACTCCACAGATGCTTCTTCGATTGGTGTCGTTGTTCCTTCCTTGTATACCTCAAAGCGCAGTTTGCCCATATAGTCAACCACTACGCCTGCCATGATATCGGTCTGACCGTTATTCTCGGATACCGTGCCCTGACCCTGGGCAGCCCATGCCGTTCCTGCCGTCAGGCATAATGCCATGCACAGAATTCCTGTTAATAATCTTTTTTTTCTGTTCATTTCATCCTCCTTAAGCTCTCCGGATACCCTCAATGCTTTATCACAACTACCGTTTTCCTTGCCGTTTCTCCAACATACTCATCGTTTGCTGTATAAAAACTAAAAATTGCAGTACAGGGATAATACCCCCGCTTTAAACTGCCGGCCAGCAGTATAGATTCAATATAATGTCCGGGTTCTATAATGTCTGATTGATATATTTCCTCACCTGTTGCATCCCGGATCAGTGTAACCGTACAGCCGAAGGCGCTTTCCCCGCCGTTGGAAATTCGTGCCTCTCCAAAGGAGTCTGCAGAATCAAAATAAATTTGCTCCATCGACACATAATTCATACTGTTCACTAACTGCCGGTTCCTGAGATCACGGGCTTCTTCTGCGTCCATTCCCTCTGCCATTTCCTGTTTCCAGATAAGGGACGAATTTTTATAGCTGTTTCGGATCTCCTGATTTACGATATATTTCTGCAATCCCATTCCTGCCAGAAACATCCCAATCAGCAAAAACAGCAATGCCAGTACCGCCAATTTGCTGCGGTAACTACTTTTCCTTTGCATCATTTGTAAAATATTCCATCCATCACATGCAGTACCAGTTTCACCCTTGTTTCGGCAATCTCGTCTTCCGTCTCATCCAATGAATACGTCACAATGCCGGCCGTCGCCGGGTGATCGCCCGCCTGAAGCTTCTTGTTCAGCTCTACAAATTCAATATAGTATCCCGGATCAATCAGACCCGATTCATATATGGTTTCCCCAGTCTCATCCAACGTCAGAGTGACCCGGAATGAATAGCGGTTAGCTGCTATGTTTTCAATTCCGAGTCGACCCTTCTTTCCGTTCTGTTCAAATACCGGTTCCGCTGCTATTCCGATATTAACCATTCCTTCTTCCACCTTTTCGCTTAACAGGTCAGATATCTCCTCCGGGGTCTTGCCTGGAAGCATTCCGCCCAGAGCCAGTGAATCTCTCGCCAGACGATCCATCGGCTCCTCCTTCGTCAGCTGGTAATACATTCCGGCTCCCAGTGCCAGCAGTGCCAGCAATAATAAAATGATAAGTAGCTGCAGCTTGCCCTTTTTCTCTTTTTTCCCTGTTTGACTGTTGTTTTCCTTATTTTCCATCCGACTGTCCCTGTTCCTTTTTCCAATTTAATTTATTGTTATGGTAATTCTCCGGGAATAACCTCCCAGTAAATCCGGGCCACATTGACCGACTCTTCTACCTGATGATACTGCCCTCTTCTCCCGCCAATCTCCACATCCACCGGTACATGAGTTCGGGACGGCACCAGTGCCGTTCCCGCTGCCGTATGTCCGTTGGTTGGCACATCCGGCGGCGCCGGCAAGGCGATATTGCCGCTGATCTCCACGACCGGCGTTAAGGTTCCGTTGATATTTCGTTTGCTTTCCTCAGAGAAAGCTTTTCCGTCCAATACCATCCGGTATTTTTTGAAATCCTCGCCATTGCTGGTTGGCTGAATTGGCGATATCTGCCAAAAAGATTTGGTTTCACCGGAAGCTGCAATATATGGACGCAACTCTACCGGCAGTCCTTCCCGCTCCGGATCTGTCTGTCCAATATTTTCTTCTCGCACGTCGGTTGAATAATTTTCTAACGGAATAATAGTTCCTGTATAGGTTAATTGATACTCCGATGTTCCCCATGCAGACGACGTGGAAACCTGCACCCGCACATTTGGAAGGTATAGATTCCCGTTCGCAGTGGATATTGCTTCGTCGGCGGTCGTCGTATTTGTTTCCGTCGTTCCCAGCACGGCAAAGCCGTAACTGAACGGCACCGTTACCGATACCCTCGCTTCGGATGACAGTTGAACTACATCAATCCACACATTGGTGGTCGGCCCCACGCTGTCGGTACTGCTCGCAGACGCTGAAAAACACAGGCCGGCTGCACATGCCACACAGGCTATCAGTCTCATCCGCCGCTTTTTTATTTGTCTCTTTTTCCTGTTCTGCATCTTTTTTCCCTTTCTTTCTATTTCTGCTCCGAAAATCTCTTGCAGCTAAACCGAATGCTAAATCTCAGTTTTCTGTTTATCTGCAGCAAATTTCCGGAGAGCTCCGCGTCAAGCGGAGCCCCTTCCGGGAATTCTATTGCTTTTTAGCTGCTCTTACAGCCAGGCTGCGTCCTTACGGAGCGGTAGGAGTTGTATCATTGTTGGCACTGGTCGGGTCAATTGCCAGATAATCGTTATCTGGTGCGGTGTTGATAGGATTTGTCGATGTTCCGGCTACTGTTGCATCTGCCGATACCGTCCATACAATAGTACCGATTTTGGCGGACTGCTCTACCTGGTTATACTGGCCTCTCTCGCCGCCAACGATAACATCAAAATTGGCTGTGTGAGTCGTTGGGTTTGCTGCCAGCTTGGTAGCATCATCCAGGTTGGCGTAGGTTACTGTTGGTGTTGTGCCGCTAGTGTCTACGGCGAACTGAGTATCTGGTGCCGCCAATGAAATATCGGAAGCCATTTTGTATCCGGTTGTTGTTCCTGTTGTCAAACCAATGTTGTCAATGGATATCTGGTATTTTTTAAAATCACCCCTGGCTATGGTCGGTGCCGCGGCAGCGGAATATACCCAGAATTTGTTAGCGGATGCTACACTTGATGCCTCACGGATTTCGCCGTTAATTTTAAGTTCAAGACCCTTTCTTACAGTAACTCCAGATGCTGTATCCTTTTCCTCGTAGGTGGAGTAGTTGTTCATTCTCATAATTCCATCGCCCGTATAGGTCAGGCCATATACTCCGCCCGTACCGCCGGAGCTTGCAGTAGTTACATCCACTTTTACATTCGGAAGATAAATATTGCCGTTAGTGCTGGTTACTGCCGAGGCGTCATTGGAGTCTGTGGTACCATTTACCACGAAGGCAAACAGGGTTGGAACCTCTACTTTTACAACGGGATTTTTATCCTGGATAATGATACCCGCCCATACTTCCGTTCCGGTATCAGCCGTTACCACTTCTCCCGTTCCGGCCGGGCTGGTTGGTGTAGTCGCAAATGTAGGAATTACCATGCTGACACTCATTGCACCTGCTAATAATGTTGTTGCGAGTTTCTTCTTCATCCTAAAATCTCTCCTTTTTTTAATATTTATGATAAAAGGGGTATGGGGTTTCCCTCTTCATCCTACTATAATTTCCGGTAACGTTTTCACCTCAGAAGGGTTCTCCGGATCGTTTATTTGGGTTTTATTATCTGCCTGCCAGTATACCTTGTTTTCAATCCTGTGATTCTCCGGGACGCACGGGAACACCCGCACCGACAGCACCAATTCTTTTTCTTCTCCTGGTTTTAGCAGATCCAGCATCCAGGTCACATGCTGCCGCCCGTTAATAACGCCGTAGCTTCCGTCCTCCACTGCTACAAAGCTGGTATAGTCCGGCAGATAATCCCGAACCCGGATGTCTTTTATCATCTCAGCCCCTTCATTGCGAACCGCCATCCGGTATACAATCAGCTCTCCCGGCATCATCTGGTTATGCCCGCCTGCCGTTTCTATAATATCCAACGTAAGGAAATCTTCCTGCTGCTGTTGGGTCTGCTGCCCGGTGATCTGATCAGATACGCTTTTTGCTGTTTTGGCAGCCTTACTGCCGCTATTACGACCGCTTGTCCCATTTTTCTCCGGGCGGTTCCCAGTATCTGGCAATGTTCCCTGTTCCGGTTCCTGCGTTTGTACATCGCTTTCCTGGTCTGTTGACACGGCTGATGTCGATTCTTCCGCAGCTGTTATTTCTGCAGCTGTTGTGGCAGAAACGCTGACTGATGATGAACTGCCTCCACTGGAGCTTTTTTTACTTCCGCTGCCTTTGGTTGTCTCTTCCGCTGTTGTTTCTTCACCGGGCGGTTCCTTACCGGTTGTCTCTTCACCGGTGGTTTCCTCCGGGGACGGTTCCGGCTCCGGGGTCGTCGGTTCTATAGTTTCCGTGCTCGTTTCATCCGAATTCTCCGGCAGCAAAACCGCCCATTCTGTTTCCTCATATCCCGGGAGGTCAAACTCCAGAACTGTTTCCTCTTTTACCGGAATGAATGCGGATTCGTACCAATATGTAACGTTTATCCAAGGGAATTTCTGAATTTCATCATAAAATTCCATCCTCAGCCAAAGGGTTCCATCTTTATCATAACTCAGGCACGCGCAGCCGAAATCAGTACCTTCCAGTGTCATCTCCTCCCAAACTTCCTCCGACAGTTTCAGCCCCTCGATTCTTCCCAGATTCCACGTTACCAGGTCGCCGTCTCCAAGCTCTCCCTGCTGCGGAAATATTATCACCTGCAGCCGGTGTTCCATCATCGCATCCGGCGGAATTTTAGTTCCGGAATTAAGCTTCACGCTGTAATCATTACTGTTGGAAATAACGGTATTATCCAGCTTTACCTGAAACCATTGGGCTGTAATAGCGCCGGAGTAATCCGACTGTTCCAGTAACTCCCCCAGCGTGTAGATGTCAAATGCCGCATCCGATGCAGTGGCATTCGATGGAGTAGCCGGTGTTAGTGACAACTCGGACGGTGTTGCCGCCCCGGTTCGTCCGGTTCTGGTTTTCGTACGTCGCGAAACGTCGATACCAACCTCCCAGCTTCCTTGCGCTTTCTCCTCACCCTTTGCAAAGGATGCAATCGAAACACTTCCGGCAAGGAGCGAAATCATCATTAAAATGCTGACCCACCGCCTGGCGGTTTCCGGTTTTAGCCGATCACATATCCTCATGAAATTATCATCCATCTGCTTTCACCTCTAAAAATGAGCAATTACAATCCCTTTTTCATCCTTTTTCTTAACAACGTTTCCAAGCCCGTCTAAATCTTCTACTTTACGATTGCTTCGTTTTACCAGGACCTTCACTACTAGTATACTGCATACCAGAATCATCAGCTCTGTAATATTACTGATTGTCATTTATACCTCCTTTTGCTGGTTTTACGGCTGTTCTTTTTGTACCAGTTAAGAACCAGGCCGTCATACCACAATGCCAGGGCACCATATCCCCAGATCCCGCCAATTGATGCCGACAGCAGATAGTCCAGCTTATTGACTTTCCACAATTTCTCCATTGGGACTTCCCGGGTTTCACTGCGGCGGCATCCCAAACACACACGTTTTTCGGTCTTTATTCCCATTTTGGCATTCTCTTCCACCGTTTCCCACTCACCGAACCGGTGACCCGTAGCCGGCAGATATTCAATATAGGAATAACCACATAGAACACACACATTTTCCGCTTCACCCTGTGTATCCTCAGTATTCAGAACACGGATATGGCTTTCAAACTCATGTATCCCATTTTCGCAAGAGTAAGCGGTGTCTGCATACCCAGTTTTGCTGTTCAGCGAAACGAATAGGAAAACAATTAATAATATCCTTAAAATCCATAGCTTCCTGCCACGGGACACTGACACCTCACCTCCGTTCCCTGTACATCAAGATTATATATCAGCTTCTACTTTTTTGTCCGCAGTTTCTCCCCAAATGCAATTTTTTTGTTCCGAACAGCACTAAAGCGGACTTGAAAGGTCATTTGCGTCAATATATTCTTCCATTCGGTTCTTCAAATCAGAATAACAAGAGCGCCCCACCGGCAGCACCTCTCCGTTATTTAACACCACTTCCTTAAATGTAATCGTGCGGATATGAAACAAGGAAACCAAATATGAGCGATGGATTTTTACAAATCCATACTCCTGCAATCTCAGCTCTATTTTTCCAATTGTGGAATAAAAGCTAAATTCCTCTGACTGGTTGTAGTGTACAGTTATAATTCTCTTCATAACCTGAAAATATCTTATTTTCTTTATTTCAATGTTCCGGAATTCTCCGGCACCCGCGCAGATAATGTACTCCGACTGCTTCTCCTGAACCGCCTGAACTGCCTGCAAAAAAATATCCTCCAGTTTTTCATTCGAAGTCTCCCCTTTCACAACATAATGCAGCGCTTTAACATCAAATGCCGAAGTATAATACTCCTTTGAAACTGTAAAAAAGATTATTTCACTGGTGACCCCACGACTCCTTAACTGTCGGGCTATTTCATCACCACTGACCCCTCCCATTCTCATATCAAGAAAAATAATATTAGGCTGATTCTTAGCATCCTCTATATGAAACAGCATATCTTCACCGTTCTGGTAGAACATAAATTCAACATCTAAGTTATGCATGCCCGCAATCTGTTCCAGTTGCTTTCTGCAATTTTTACGGTCTGATTCGTTATCATCACAAATTGCAATAACCATGCTAATTTCCTCCAATTCACTATTTTTTGCTCTTACAACGTTTTCATATAAAAAGTATGTATTTGCATACCAGTCATTTTCCATAAGCTGGCAGATAAAAAATAATCTGACACCTTATTGACACTATTCTTTATATAGTGAGAATTCTAACACGAAAACGTTTTCTAGTCAATAATGCTATTTCCTTTCCTGCATATGAACGTGCCTCGGAAAAATATTATTTCAGATTGGGCTGAAATTATTGCAGGAGGCCATTCATCTCATCATCACTGCTAATTGTATGATTGAAAGCATGAACTATCTGAATTGATGAGAATATAAATATAATGTCTGTTAAAGAAAATAATGATTTTAGTTGCTATATTGTAGCATATTAACAGGCGTAAAGCAATATAAATAATGCAGCTTTCATATGTATCCTCAATACCCCCAAACTTTTTCAAATTAATTTCAGCTTCATATCATATAATGA
>Ga0153999_1000400_pt1 | contig 19372 bp, 21 predicted proteins | sample TSNC083MetaG_FD_104675 | JGI IMG/M metagenome (GOLD analysis project Ga0153999, IMG submission 104675) | Attine ant fungus gardens microbial communities from North Carolina, USA - TSNC083 MetaG | ecosystem: Host-associated > Fungi > Mycelium > Unclassified | place: USA: North Carolina, Lumber... | reverse complement strand
TGGGTTTGGCGTTTCCTTCTGCATATGATTCCTAAATACTTGTTTAAATAAACCCAAATGATAATTCAATCCAATACCGTCTCCATTTAACCCTAAAGTAGCAATAGAATCTAAAAAACATGCGGCCAACCGGCCAAGTCCGCCATTCCCCAATGAAGGTTCCGGTTCAACTTCTTCAATCGTTTCCAGACATTTTCCGTGTTTTTGCAAAATTTCCCGCGTTTCTTCAAATAAACCCAGATTGATTAGATTATTTGAAAGCAATTTTCCTATTAAAAATTCTGCCGAAATGTAATAAAGTTTTCTCTTTCCTTCATGACGAGCCATATCTTTTGCCCGTTCCTTCACAAATTGAAGCAGGGCGAAATAAATTTCCTCGTTGGTACACACATCTATTGACTTCACAAAACATGTTTTGCATATTTCCTGTAATTGATTTTCTAACATAAAAATAACTTCACCTTCCCTTATTTGTCTATTGCAATTTCCTTGTGGACTGGCGTATAACCAACTCCGCAGGAAATATAATATTCCGTTCCGGTGCTTTTTTACGGATAATATCAAATAGTATATGAATAGATTCCCTTGCCATTTCTTCCACCGGCTGCCGTATTGTTGTAATGGAAGGCTGATAATAATAAGCAATATCTAAACCATCAAAACCGGCAACGCAGTAGTCCTCCGGCACCCGCCCTCCGGCATCGAAGATAGCCTTACAAGCACCAATGGCTACGCTATCCGATATGGCATACAGGGCTGTAAATTCTTTCCCGGATTCCAATAATTCTTTTGTGACTGCATATCCATTCTCCATACTATAGCTTTCAATATCCGGTTTCATTCTGCATATCAACTTACTATCCCAAGAGATTTGATGCTTTTTAAGTGCTTTTTCATAACCTTCCAAACGTAACTTACCAATACTTTCATCATCTTCAGATGCCGCAATGATTGCAATCTTTTGATGCCCTATACCACACAGATAGTCAACCATTTTATAGCTTTCTTTCACATCATCAACGGCAACTGTCGAATAACCTGCATCTTCAAACTTTTCCGTCAGGCTTATGGTGCTTAATACAAATGGTATATTCAGTTGTTTTAACTTTTCTTTAGAATGGGTAAAAAAACCGCCCAAAAAGACAATTCCCTTTAATCTTTTTTCTTTAATCAGTTCGATGGCCACATCAATTTCATCTTCTTGCTCTTTGACCTGCTGTAAAATAAAAGAGTACTTCTTTTTTTGGACTTCTCCTTCAAAAACTGTAATCATTTTACTGAAAAAGGGATTACTTATTCCTTTAATAAGGACTGCAATCGTCCTTGATTGTGAACGCTTTAAATTCCTTGCACTGTTGTTAGGAACATAATTATATTCCTTAATAATTTCCATAATCTTAGCTTTTGTTTCTTCATTGATATCCGGATGATTATTCATGGCTCTGGAAACAGTGCTTACCCCAACACCGCTTAATCTGGCTATATCTTTAATTGTAATTGTTTCCAAAAAGCATCTCCTCCTGGCTTTTGACGTTTATGCGCTACGTCCATAAAGCTTTGTCATCTTGTAAATTTTTTCAATCAATTCCCCGGTAATCTCACCTTCAAGTAATCTAAAGGTCCAGTTCCCGCCTAGGGTTGAAGGTGTATTAATCCTTCCCCTGTCATCTAATCCCAGATAATCTTGCATGGGAATAATTGCCAAATCAGCCACACTGGCCAATGCAAGCCTGATAAACTCCCAATGAATATCTTTTCCATTTCTGCCATAAAGATTCATATATTCTATGGCAAAATCCTTATCATTATGATTTAATGTTTCAAACCAGCCTTGAATTGTTTGATTGTCATGGGTTCCTGTATATACCACGCAATTTTGCTGATAATTGTGCGGCAGGTAATCACTTTCCTCTCTGGAATCAAAGGCAAATTCTAAAACTTTCATCCCCGGATAACCGGTTCTGTCAACTAATTTAAGGACACTTGGTGTCAAATATCCCAAATCCTCTGCGATAATGTTTAATTTCCCTAGTTTTTTATTGAATGCCTCGAAAATATCCCATCCGGGACCCGGTTTCCATGTGCCATTTACTGCCGTTTTCGCTCCAAAAGGTATCGAATAATATTCGTCAAAAGCCCGGAAATGATCCACACGCAGTATATCATACAACTCAAAGCTATAAATAATTCTCTGCGTCCACCATGTATAACCCGTTTTCTTATGGTAGTCCCAATCATACAGAGGATTTCCCCAAAGCTGACCATCCGCCGAAAACCCATCAGGCGGGCAGCCCGCAACTGCAAATGGCTCCCTGTCTTCATTGAACTGAAACAATTCCGGATGGGCCCAACTGTCTGTGCTGTCAAAGGCGACATAGATTGGAATATCTCCAATAATTTCAATTCCCCGATGATTGGCATACTTTTTAAGCTTTTTCCATTGCTGCCAGAATTCAAACTGCAAAAAGCTTTGGAATAGTATCTCATCGGCAAGTTCACCCTCATAGTGTCTGAGTGCTTCCGATTCTCGCAATCTTATGTCCTTTTCCCAGAGTATCCAGCTGATATCATTAAAATAATTTTTAACCGCCATGTACAGGCAGTAATCATTGAGCCAATAAGCATTATGCTTCTGGTATGAAATAAATTCCAGCGTATCAATAACAGAACTTCGCTCATAAGCCAATCGCAAGATTTTAAATCTTGATTGATGAATTTTTTCATAGTTGATATGACGCGCATCATTGCCAAAATCATATGCGGCACATTCATCTTCTGTCAGCCAGCCATTTTGGACAAATGTATCCAAATCAATAAAATACGGATTGCCTGCGAATGTAGAAAAGGACTGATATGGAGAATCGCCATATCCCGTCGGTCCTAACGGAAGAATCTGCCAATACTTTTGACCTGCTTCTTTTAACATATCTACAAAGTCATATGCACTTTTTGAAAAAGAACCAATTCCATACTTTGATGGTAAACTGGCGATAGGTAATAAAATCCCACTTGCTCTCATTATCCGGCCTCCTTTTCTGGAGCGTACCTAGCCTTTAACGGCTCCTGCAGCCACCCCTTTAATAATATATTTCTGGCATGATAGATAAAAAATAATAATCGGCACAATAGCAAGAACAAGCATAGCCATCATCGCACCCATATCAATGGAGCCATAACCGTCCCTCAAATATTGGATTGCGACCGGTATTGTTTTACGTTCGGTACCTAGAATCAGATAGGGCAACAGATAATCATTCCATATCCACATGGCATTTAAAATAGCTACCGTAATGGCCGTAGGCTTAAGCATCGGGAGCACTACCCGGAAAAATACCTGGATCGGTCCGCAGCCGTCAAGAACTGCCGCCTCTTCAATTTCCAGAGGAATAGATTTAACAAATCCGCAAAACATAAATACCGATAAACCGGAACCAAAACCGATATAGATCACAATGATGCCGATAGGATTATCCAAGCTTAACATATTGACCACCTTGCTCATCGTAAACATGACCATCTGGAAAGGTACAATCATGGAAAATACAAATAAGTAGTATAAAGCATTTGTCCAAGCAGTTTTTATTCTCGTTAAATACCATGCTGTCATGGCCGTTAATAAAACAATAAAAATAACTGAAAAAACAGTGATAAATGTTGACCAGCCAAATGCCTGAAAGAATCTTGTCTTAACGGCACCATCCAAATAATTGGTAAGACCAACAAAGGTTTCACTATTGGGCAGTTGGAACGGAACATTGCTGATAAAGAGTCTGCTCTTAAAAGAATTGATAAATATAATCAAAATGGGAAACAAAAATACAAGCGTCAATATCGCAAGAATAACCGTCATAATGATTCCGGTTCCTTTTGAAACCTCATTTGCTTCACGAATATCTGTCTTTTTAGCTTTTGTCATACTCATTGTTGCTCCACCTCCTTACGTCTTGTCAAAACAAGCTGTGTCAATGAAATAAGGGCTACAATAACAAAGAAAATAACTGCCTTAGCCTGACCAACACCCTGCCAGCCGACTCTGCCATAGAATGTATTATAAATATCCAACGCCAGCATTGCTGTCTGCCTGCCGGGAGCACCTGCCGTCAGGGCCAGGTTCTGATCAAAGAGTTTGAAGGAATTCGTTAAGGTAAGGAACATACAGATTGTAATCGATGGCATTACCATAGGTATCGTAATACTCTTCAGTGTTTGAAGTGCGGAAGCACCATCCATTTTCGCTGCTTCAACTAATTCAGAAGGAATATTTTGAATTCCGGCAATATAAATAATCATCATGTAACCAATCAATTGCCAGTTCATCAATATGACCAGACCCCAAAAACCATAAGATGCGTTGTAGGTTATATCCACTCCCCAGTATGAAAGTACACCGTTAATAATCAATTGCCATATATAACCAAGTACGATGCCGCCAATCAAGTTGGGCATAAAAAATACGGTTCGAAAAAGGTTAGTGCCTTTAATCCCTTTTGTCAGCATCAAAGCTAAAATAAAGGCAAAGATATTAATGGTCACGACAGATACTACGGCGAATTTAATCGTAAACCATAAAGCATTTAAAAAGTCCTGATTAGAAAAAGCACGTATATAATTGTCTAAACCTACCCATGTCGCATCCGTAACTGTCCTAAATCTGGCAAAAGATAAATATATGCCTATCAGGAATGGAATGAGAAAGGCTATTAAAAAAGCTGCCACAGTTGGCAATGCAAAGATAGGAAAATATTTCTTTAATGACTTTTGCATCCTTTTTTCTCCTTTTTAATTTGAAATAGGTGAGTGAGATGAACCTCCTCTCACTCACCCAAAAATATTATTGACTATTCTGCTGCAGCTGTGGCTTCTTTTTCGTATGCCCAATCAGCAACCATATCTTCCACTACCTGATCCCATTCTTTACTTCCCTGAGCGTATTGAAGTAAGGAAGCGCCAAAATTATCTTTAAATGTCTGGCTTGGAAAAGCCGTAAATGTCCATGATACTGAAGTCAGACTCTCATCTTCCATAAAACGGATAACTTCTTGTGCCAATGGATCTGTTGGTTTCTCATCGTCTGCGAAGGTATCAAAAGGTGCAATGAATCCAAGCTGGTTTGTCACATAATCTTTACCCATGTCAGAACTAAATAACCACTCAACAAATGCGATTGAAGCTGCCTGATTCTCTTCGGAAGCCTGGGAATTAATTGAGAAGAAGTTTTCAGTACCTGTACATAGTCCTTGCGTTTCTTCGCCTTCAACACCTGTATATATAGGCAGGAACTTAATGTTTTCTTCTGTAACGACATTACCGCTGACTTCTGCAATCTGGCTCCAGCCCCAATTGCCATTCTGAACCATGGCTACCTGACCAAGGGCAAATTCTGACATAGAATCTACAACAGATTTACTTCCCAGCATCGTGCTTTCAGTAATCGAATTATTGATATACAAGTCAAATATGTTTTTATAATTATCTGAATAGGTGAATTCAATTTCCATTGCATCTGCTATGCCTTTATCTTTGAATTCATAGTAGATTGGAAGATTTGCTAAATGAGTCTGCCATCTCCAGTCTTCGCCTGCTGAAAAAGAAGTTGAAGCAAATACACCATCTATTTCTAATTCTTCTTTTTTAGCCGTCATGTCTTCCACAACTGTTTTTAAAGTTTCAAAGTTGTTAATTTCTTCAGCTGAAAAGATATCAACTGCTTTGTCTTCTAAAGCAAAATATTTCTGCATGATTTCATCATTGTAGATAATACCATAACCTTCAACAACATATGGAATTCCATAGACACCGTCACCATCTGTTACCGCCAGACTTTTGTCAAGTAACCAACTGTGTAAATCTGTGTCAGATAAATCTAAGCAATAGTCTTTCCAGTTCTGATAGCCTACAGGTCCATTAATCTGAAATAGTGTAGGTGCATCCGTCTTGGCAATTTCGGACATCAAGGTTTGTTCATAAGTTCCGCTGGCAGCTGTTACTACTTTAACCGGCACACCGGTTTCTTCAGTATATTTGGCTGCAAGTTCTTCCCACACCTCTGCAACTTCCGGTTTGAAATTCAAATAGTAAACCTGGCCACTGGCTGTGGCTGTATCTTCAGTTTCGCCCGTTGTCTCACCGGCTGTCTCAGCTGTTGTTCCGGCTGTCGTTTCATTATTACCGTTTCCGCATGCTGTCAGTAAACTAAATAACATTGCTGCCACTAATGTGAGTGCGAATAATTTCTTAAAACTTTTCATGTACTATCCCTCCACTTTCTTTGGAATTATATTTGCAGTTTCCCATTGGTATCGGAACCGTTATCAGTAACCTTACCGGCACCGTTTCCAACTGTTGGTTTAATCATATCATATCCCGCATTTAATTTCAATATCTTTTAAAGAAGTTCACGATAAAAATATTAATCATAATAATCTTTAGATTTTATGGCAATAATATTGAAGAAATAATTACTTTATTTTTTTCAGGCAATGCTATATAATAAAGTTGATAAACAAAATTATATATACTCTCCATTGACAATGTGGGGTAAGAAAGGTGATGTATATGGGTCTTAAGAAATTTTTTAAAGTATTTTGTAAAACAGTTGTTTTTGCTGCATCTATCGGCGCCATCAGTTATTTAATCAAACAGATCATGGATAAACAAGAGGACGATAATGATGAGTTTGATGATTTAGTAGATGACTTAGATGCTATGGAAGACGAAACTCACAGAGAATATGTAAATCTTTCAATGTCTCAATCAGATGATAATGCAGACTCCAGTGCCAATAAAGCAAAAGACGCTATCGACAAAGTTGTCGATTCCGCCAAACCATATGTTGATAAGGCGGTTGGTGCCGCTAAGCCATATGTTGATAAAGCTGTTGATTCCGCTAAACCATATGTTGATAAAGCCGTTAATACTGCTAAACCATATGTCGATAAAGCTGTTGATTCCGCCAAGCCAGTCGTGGAGAAAGCAAAAGAGTTATCCGATGATGTTAAAGATGACGTTAAGGAACTTGCAAAAACAGCAAAAGAATCAGCAACAGATTTTGCCCACGATGTCAAAACATCTGTCAAAGAAGATGTATCTAAATCTAATGAAGATGTCCAGAAATAGAACAGCAATATTTCTATAAAAGAAGTCATCAGGCTGCCACAAAGTGGAACTCTATTATATCTTAGCGTTCTGCTTTGTTTTTTTCATTGACGAACACGCCTAAGTGTTTTAAACTATACTAAGGACAAAACACGAAGAAAGGATACATTATATGAGCTTAGAGGAACAAAAAACAGAAGTAACTGAAAATATCGGGGAGGTTACCAATGCCGAACCTGTTGAAACAATGGATGACTATAAAGAGGAACTGGAACAATCTTACACAAAAGTTAATGCCGGCGATTTATTAAGAGGTACCATTGCCGGAAAATCTGATACCGAAGTGAGTGTCGATTTAGGACTCCACAGCGAAGGTATTATTCCTTTGGCTGAATTAAGCTTTGATCCTCAATTTTCTATCAATTCAGATATTAATGTGGGGGAACCCGTGGCAGCTGTCGTTATAAAGGAAGACGATGGACAAGGGAATATTTTATTATCCAAAAAGCAGGCAGATAACCTCTTGGCCTGGGAAGAATTAAAAGAAATGCAGAATAATGAAACTGTTGTTAATGTTAAAATTAATGGTATCGTCAATGGCGGTGTCATCGTCTATGTCAAAGGCATGCGTGGTTTTATCCCTGCCTCCCAACTATCCATATCTTATACCCCTGACTTGAATGAATGGCTGCATAAATCGGTTGATGCTAAAATCATTACGATTGATGAAAAGAAAAAGCGATTGGTTCTCTCTTCCAAAGCTGTAGCTCTTGAAAAAGCGAATATAGCTAAAGCAGCTAAAATTAATAGCATTAACATAGGTGACGTATTTGAGGGTAAGGTCGATAAAATCACCACTTATGGTGCATTTATTGACTTGGGCGATGGTTTATCGGGCCTGGTTCACATATCCCAGATTTCCCAAAAACATATTAAATCACCTAATGAGGTTATTAAAGAGGGGGATTTAGTTAAAGTCAAGGTCATCGCCCTCAAAGAGGGGAAACTGAGTTTAAGTATGAAAGCGCTTCAGGCGGTTGATGAAGCCAGGGAATTTTCCAGGGAGAAGTTTAACTACAAGTCAGAGGGAGACGCAACAACAGGCTTGGGATCATTACTTTCCGGTATCAAGTTGGATTAGTATGCCTTAAAATTGCACGATTATCTTAAGATAATCGTGCAATTTTAATCTATTACAACGTGCCGACTCTCTGTTTTCTCTCAATATAAATCTCATTTCGATTAATATATGATTTTCTCCTGCATTTCGTCAGAAGTTTTTTCCCTTTTTCATTTCTTGTAAAGCAAGGTTGATAGAACCCTCCGGCCTTTTTTAAATACCCAGCTAATATTTCAGCACTCTCTTTATTAACGCCTATAATGGAAGGACATGCATAACTCTGACTGTAATCAGTTTTTTCCCAAAATATAAAGCTATAAGTCTTTGTTAATATATACCGCGGATTGTTGATAGAGGTTAATAATTCTTTAACAGCATTACTAAAGACATTCTTCTCATGAACCGTTGCATTATCTATTGCGCAGTCAATAAATATACCTTGACTCTCTGCTTTCACTAAAAGCCTTGGCTGCGGACTATGAATCTCTCCCATATCCATCAGGGTTTTAAGGATACACTCACAAAATGTCCTTACCGTTTTTTCCGGTGAAATGAAATTTAAAATTTTCATAACGACTCTAATCAATCCAAGAATAATCAATAGGGTGATTCCGGCAGCAATGAGCATCTGAGGAATTCCCAAGCTCCCAATAACCACCATCTTAGAAATTATCATATTGATACACATCGTAAGGAAAGCTAATAGTATCCCCATATTCATTAAATTTATAAATAGAAATCTGGTAGGCAAGACACGATTGGGAATCCTATCAAAATCAAATATATAAAACATGTCTTTATCTTTTAAGCATTTGCCCCAATGCTCAGACATGGCCGTTCTATCAGCCGCAAGCTGCAGCATTTCATCATTTATTGATTTTATACCTTCACTATCAAAAGGTGGTTTAACAATCTCTATCCTTTCAATGCCATTTTCAATGATATCACTCTGATAAGCCGGGGCAAAAAAACATTCAAACCGCCGTTTTAAGGTTTCGTAATCATCACTGACCAGTATCTGATTATCATAAAAAGCTGCAGAACAAAGCTGTTTAATGATTTTATCGTCAAACCCTAACTTAGGTTCGACAGTAACCAAGTGCCAGATATTTGCTGTTTTGTCGGGATTGTTTTTATCTGTTCTAATTGCCCTTCCCCGCATCTGGTTAGATAACACAAAACTGCCTACAAAGCTGGCCATAATAAGGCTGTTGATACATGGTGAGTCCCATCCCTCCCCCAATAGAGCGCTGGTTTCAATGAGAATATTAACCTCTCCTTGCTCAAAAGCTTGTGTCAGTAAAGAAACCTTTTCCCGGTTACTTCCTTTAAATATGATTTCACTATATGCAGTATCCTTTAATTCTTTTTCAGTAAATATAATATTTCTTGACGCTGCTATTCGTCTGAGCTTTTCAATACCTTTTGTCGGCCAAATCACCAGGCTCCCCGATAACAAGCCAATATCACACCGGTCTCCCACACTTTGGCGCACCGCTTCAAATATCGGCACAGTACCGATAACACCAAAGGATTTGTCACCGCCAATAACAGAAATTAATTCTTTACGGATATAATCCGTTAGAATCACCATCCTGAGTTTTTTCCGCATTTGGTTATATTCACTTAGGGTAATCTGTCTGATGCCCTCAAGCTTTCCTGCGGATGATACCAGAACTTTATTAACCTCCTCATCGGACTGTAAACATACTTGATTCCGCTTTATTAACCGGTTTTGTTTTAATTGATATTCCAGTTCTTTAACCAGAGCGTAGTCAAATAATTCAGGCTGCTCTAACACAAATCGGAATGCAATTTCTGCATATTTCAAATGAAATGCCGGCAATTTCTTATTTGAACAAACCAAGCGAATCAATTTTTTAGGTATATCGATTCCATGATAACCAGCCAGACATAAAAGGGCATTAAACCCCTCTGCATTGTCTAAAACAACCTCTGTCATTTCCTTATAATTCACCAATATCTGAGAACTTTCCAACAAGGAATCCAGCAAACCATTCTTGATAATGGACGATACACAATTTGCACTTCGCAGCCTAAACTCTTTAACCAACTCTAACTCCTTTTTGTCCGGATAGTTAAAGAATATGTAGTCCTGATGAGGGCACAGCGTATGCTCTTTAACCAACTCAGGAACATAAATTTCCTCATCAATTTCTCCACACATAGATATATACCGCTTCCAGTCATTGTCACTGCTGTCATAAGGTGGTGTTGCCGTCAGAGAAATAATCTTTACTTCCTGCTTTAAGACTTCAATGAACTTTTCTAATGACTTCTGCCACTGGCTTTTTAAATGATGAGCCTCGTCAAGACAGATAGTCTTTATTCCATGTCGATGGATTTAATTAATTAAATCAAATTCTTCAAAATCTGAATCCGTACTTACTTCTCCCTCATCTTCTTCCTTGTTTTTCAGCCTCTCCATGGCAGCATGAAGAGTCTGATAAGTTACCGAGGTAATACAGGCAGGCGATTTAAGATGATAAGAGACATAGGCTTCTTTATCAGGTTCTCTATCTAAAAAATATTCGATAAATCTTGCTCCCCATTGTTGGCGGATAATCACTGTTGGTGATAAAATCAAAGCCGGTTCATTTAACCGGCGGATAAGTTCAAGCCCCAGTATGGTTTTTCCACTTCCCGGGGCTGCCACAATATTAATTTTTCCATCTTCTAAATAATGATCCGCATTATCAAGAACTCTTTGCTGATAATCACGAAATTCTCCGTTAAAAGAAAAATCTTTAAACCTTCTCATCTATTCCCCTCATTAAATTATATATCATAAAAACCTGAACGATTTTTCTTAAAAGCCAGGTATTTAAACAACACTGATGGCTCTGTATTCACAATTAACGCTTCCGGAAATTCTACATCGCGAATAACTTCCAGAGCATAGGGAAACACTCCTACATCATCGGCAACATGGCTGTCACTGGATATCACTATGGGAACCCCATATTTCTTGCATAATTTCAGCATCGTCATACTATTCTCATGAGTGTTAATCCTAAATCCATTAGGGTTTAAAGAAGCATCGTTAACCTCCAATAACGTGTGATATTCCTTCGATGCCAGTACAACAGCCTCATAGTCCAACGGATATTGGCCATTATCCGGATGACCAATCATATTAATATAAGGATTTTTTATGGCTCCAATCACAGCCGATGTGTTTTTCTCCATCGTTCCCGGTGTAATACAGGGGGAATGCAGGCTGGCTACATTGATATCCAGATTTTTAAGCGATGAGACATCCAAATCGACATTTCCTTGATAATCTATAATATTCAGCTCACTGCCGAACATTAAGTCAATGCCGCACTTCTTCCTCGGAATAACTTTTAGATTTTGAAAATAGAAACTGCTGCATGTTCCCGGCATATCAGGGGCATGCTCTGTGATGCCCAGCAGCTTAAGCCCTCTCCCGGCTGCAGCTTCAGCCATTTCACTAATTGTGCTGTAGGCATGACCGCTGGCTAAGGTATGGGTGTGTAAATCAAATAGTAACGCCATTATGCTCTTTCCTTTCTAATTATTGACGGTATCTGTTCATCACTTTATAACCGTCATCAGAGGCAATTAAAACTCTGCTTACTTCCTCTGTAAAGAGCGATGTTTCAATGACTCCACATATATTTTTCAACTGCTGGTTTAAGGCAGCTATATCTTCTACACGTTCAAATTCCGCATCCATCAGTAAATTCCCATGGTCGCTTATCGTGAATCCATCTTTTGCATAGGACTTTCTCGGCTCTGCACGTCCGCCTAATTTTGTAATCTCTTTTTCAATATAGCTTCGTGCACTTCTGACACACTCTAAAACAATAGGTGTCAAAAAGGTCAGTTTCCTTTCAAGCTTTGATTCGTCAACCAGTAATATATATTGCTTTGCCATGCGTGCAATCAGTTTTTCATCTGTATGAATACCACCACCGCTTTTCAAGGCATAAAAATCCTCATCTACATAATCACAACTGTCAAATGCCATATCTATATCTGTGACCAGACTTAAATCAAGTACTTCTAATCCAACTTTTCGGCAAGCTTCCTTTATCGTTTCCGATGGTGTCACCACTTTAATATCAAACAGGCCTTTGTGTGCCAGATAATCTACCACATAAGCTATCGTTGTCCCACCGCCCAGACCGATAACCATATGACTTTCTATATAAGGCAGCGCTAGTTTTGCAGTAATCATTTTAATATTCTTATTGTCCATTAACAATTCCCCTTTCTGTTAGTATGGCTATGGAGTTATTTATCAAATAAATGTATTGATGGATAATAATCTACAATTGCTTTTGCAATAATTTGATCTTTACTGACAAATTTATCATCCCAATATCTCGAATCATAGGATCTGTTCCTGTTATCGCCCATTACAAAATATGAATCCGCAGGTATAACGTAAGGACCGTATGAACCTGTCGGCACCACATTCAAATAGTTTTCCGCTAAAGGCTCTTCATTGCCATTAATGTAAACCTTGCCATCAATGATTGCCACCTGCTCACCGGGAAGGCCAATGATTCTTTTTAAATAATTTTTACTTTCATTATCCGGCATTTTAAACATGATGATATCGCCTCTTTCCGGTTCGGAAAATAAGTATGCAAGTCTAAATCCAATAACTCTATCACCCGTCATTACCGTAGATTCCATGGAACCTGTGGGAATAGTAGCATTTGCAATAATCGTCGTATTAATGAACACGGCGGCAACGACTGCTATACCAATTATCCTCACCCAACTCTTCAACTCTTTAACTATTATTTCTTTCTTCATTGCGCAACCTCCGTTTTTATTAATTTTAACACATTATCATGTATTTGAGAACAGAAATCTAAATTAAGACTGGTGATTTATGTTTTTTTGATGTAAAATGTAAATATCACATGATGATAAAGGACGGATAGAATATGAAAGCACTTTTAGAACAGGATTTCTGGAAAAAGCAACTTTTTGTTGCCTTGGGAGCATTAATATTTGTCCTCCCCTATAATTTGATTATTACACCAATGCATTTATACAGCGGCAATTTTACCGGGCTGGCACAAATCATCCGCTCACTCCTTGTTGACTATGCTCACATAGCGCTGCCGACAGGCTTTGACATTACCGGTATTATCCTTTATTTAATCAACATTCCGCTGTTGGTATTGGCCTATAAAAAAATCGGCAAAGCCTTTTTTATAAAAACAATTATCACTGTATCGCTGGTCACTTTATTTTTTTCCATTATTCCTACCCCTGCTGAGCCTATTATTACAGATCGGTTAACCGGAAGTATTATTTCAGGAATCATTTGCGGAAGCGGAACCGGTCTTATTTTAAGATCCGGCAGTTCAGGCGGCGGTCTGGATATTATTGGAATGTATCTCACTAAAACACGACCCAATTTTAGTGTAGGAAAGGCTGTTTTATTTGTTGCTGCTTTCGTTTTTACACTTTGTTTATTCCTGTATGATTTTGAAATTGTTGTCTACTCGGCTATCTTTACTTTTGTTGCCTCCTTTACATTGGATAGAACCCATCATCAAAATGTTAAAGTAAGTGCTATCATTTTCACAAAAAACCCTGAAGTCGCCACTGTGATTACTTCAGAGTTAAGCCGCGGCGGAACTACATGGAATGGAGAAGGTGTTTACAGTCATGATCCTATGATTGTCTATATGACCGTTGTTTCAAGGTTCGAAGTCAACAAACTTAAACGGGAGGTTCAGGCTCTTGACCCACAGGCCTTTGTAGTCATACATAGTGTTTCCGATATAGAAGGGTTTTTCCAGCCTCATTTATAATTTGACAAATTGCTTTCTCATTTATAATAACCGAAAAAGAACTCCCCGCATATAGTATAATAGTAAATAATTATGGAGGAGTTTCATGAAAAAATTTGTTTCTCTATTGTTGATTTCGATATTAATTGTTGGTGTTCTATGTAGCTGCGGCAGTAAAAAATCTGATTTGACGAAAGTCACGTTAAATGAAGTGGCTCATTCTATATTTTATGCTCCCATGTATGTCGCAATTGAGGATGGCTATTTTGAGGAAGAAGGTATTGAAATAAACCTGGTAAATGGTTCGGGAGCCGATAACGTAATGACTGCCCTGATTTCAGGAGATGCCGATATCGGATTTATGGGACCTGAAAGTACAATCTATGTGTATAATGAGGGTTCTGGCAAGCTTGCGGTTAACTTTGCACAGTTGACTCAGAGAGCCGGCAATTTCCTTGTATCAAGGGAACTGACTGATGATTTTAAATGGGAAGACTTAAAAGGCAGCACTATCATAGGTGGCCGGGCAGGTGGCATGCCACAGATGATTTTTGAGTATATTCTTAAACAAAACAACATTGACATTGAAAATGACTTAACTATTATTCAAAATATTGATTTTGGTATTACTGCGGAAGCCTTTGCCAACGGTACCGGTGATTATACCGTTGAATTTGAGCCTTTTGCAACATCGCTTGAAGAACATGGAAGCGGCTATGTCATTGCTTCCCTTGGTGTGGACAGCGGTTATGTTCCTTATACCTGTTTCTCCGCCTTAGAATCATATATCGAGAAAAATCCAGATACAATTGAGTCCTTTACAAGAGCTATCCAAAAGGGATTGGATTATGTCAATAGCCATACATCGGAGGAAATAGCGACTATTATCCAACCTCAGTTTGCTGAAACAGATTATGAAACACTGGTAACTATCGTAGAAAGGTATCGCCAACAGGATACCTGGAAAACAGATTGTGTATTTGAAGAGGATTCATTTGAATTGTTACAGGACATTCTTGATGAAGCCGGGCAATTAAGCCAGAGAGCAGATTATGAAACTCTTGTGAATACAGAATTTGCCAAGAAAGTAAAATCTGAATAGTAAAAGTCCAAAGGTGTTCCTTAAAATGATAAAGAGCTGTTGAAAAACGACTTTTGTTAGTCATTTTACAACAGCTCCGATTGGATAAGCCTTTTTTTAATACTTTTTACAAAGTTAAAAAAAATCAACATCTTTATGGTTAACAATTTCACCATTTGCAATTTCATCATTCGCCTTCTTAATAGCCTCTATCTCGTCTGACACTGCTTTATCTTCTGGAATAAATTTAAGCAGCACTTTGAATATAGTCTCTGTATCCGCATCAGAAAGCATATCTACCAAACCATGTAACATTTCTTTACTCATTTTCATCACCTTCCTATAATCTCTTATATGCCTGACCTCTGGGTAAAATGCATTTAATTATTATAGTATCGCTATCAATACTGAATAATACTCTTAAATCGCCTATTCTAAGACGATAATCATTTACAAAACCCTGTAATTTTTTTACGTCACCTGACGGTAATTTTTCTATCGAATTTCTAAGCCTTTGTTTTGTAGCTTTATCAAGTGACTTGATATATTTAATGGCTGTCTTTGTATATTGAATATCCATTTATTCACCGCCTTCTTAATAATTATATCAGATTCATTATCCTTTTTCAAATTAATCTCACGTCAAAGTTTTCCGCTTACCTAAAAAGGCCGTCGATTCAACATCACTTGAAGAACATGGAAGCGGCTATGTCATTGGAGCACCTTTATCATTTCTTTACTGACATCAATAGGGTTATGTATTATAATTATTAAATCACATATAGCATCAAAGCCATTATTCCAATCAAGCTGATGCCTTAGACTAAAGGAGGAACATTATATGCGTATTAAGATTACGAAAAACGGACCCTACTTGGTATCCGGCAATATCCCTATCCGGGAAATGTATATCATTCCGAAGGAGCATGGCGTAACTTTAAAAGAAGGAAGATCACTTCCTCAAGGGGATACATACGCACTTTGCCGCTGCGGAGATTCAGAAAATAAACCTTTCTGTGACGGCGCTCATATAAGCAGTCATTTTGACGGTTCTGAAACAGCTTCGCGGAAACCTTATGCACAACGGATAAAGGATATCACCGAGGGGACGACAATGAACTTATTAGATGACGGACGTTGTGCATTTGCACGTTTTTGTCATACCGAACTAAGTACTTAGCAAAAATCTGTCGGAAGTATTCCGGCAGATTTTTTATCTAATCATTAATGACTGTACCTATTGGTAAATGCATTGAATTTTTCATTGGAACAAATCCCATGTTTTCATATAAAGGTCGTCCCATGTCAGAAGCATCTAAATAAATTTTTTCAGCTCCCTGCCGTCGCCCTTGCTCTACCAGCCACCTTACCATCCCTTTCCCTATTCCTTTCCGGCGAAATTCAGATCGGGTATATATATTCATTAAATAGCCGCATAAGCCGGTAATATTGTCCGGTAATGGCATTTCCCGGTATAAACAGATGCCGCCGCAGCCGGCAAACAACCCATTTTCAAAGGCCAGGCAAGCGATATGTTCACCTTTTGGTATCGCCCGCTTATAGTACTCTCGGCTTGCCTGTGCCAAATCACTCATATCTTGATTGGGGGAAAGAGAAAAAACATTGCGGAGAACTTCAATACGTGTCTCAACCAAAAAATCCAGTTCCTGTAAAGTCCCTTCTCGTATCATCAGTCCCATTAAGTTCACCTCTTTCAATACAATAGGCAGTGCCTCACAATTAATTTTACCATTTGCCATAATCGGCATCTCCAACACTCATTGATGTACGGGTATCGTACCATTTTAGGGTAATCATGTCAATAATAGCAGAAAAACAAGATTTAATCTCACCCCGTCTGGTACAAATTCGAATGAAATCATTCATGAATTGACTCTCCGCAAACTATAATATAAAAAGACTCTATTCAAGGATATCGATTATGGATAAAAACTATAACTCTTATATGCATTTATGTATCGGTTTATTTGCCGCATTAAAATGTTCAAATGCTCATCATTATAAAAAACCTCGTCTCCCACTGGTTGAAGCCACAGCCATTACCCAAGAAACGCTTACTCATACGATGGATACTACCCATCAATATCCATTGTTTATAAATATAGAAACAGCTGACGCAATCAAAATGGCTTTTGAGCAAATACCTAAAATCCGTTACATGGATACAGAATTCTTTTTTAAAAATGATAATCATACAATTTTGATATTTCCCCAAACAGCTGAGAACTATGTTATTCTGGATAATGAAAAGTTTAGCTTAAAGCAGTTTCATTTTCATGCTCCGGGAAAGCATACGGTCAACGGCCTGTCCGCTGATATGGAACTGCACATTGTCCATGAAAGTCAAAACGGTAATATTGCTGTTTTTGGTGTATTCCTTCAATCAGGAGAAGAAAACAAAATACTCACAGAGATTTTTGAAGAATTTAATGATAATTCTAAAAATCAGAATTCGATTTTACTAAAAAATAAAATCAATTTAAGAAATTTAATTCCATATAAAACAAGAATTTTCAGATATCAGGAATCACCGGCAGCCTCTGCTTATCCTACGGAGAGGCAATGGATTTTATGTGAGCGGTCCATTTCATTATCACCGGAGCAAATCGAGTTATTTACAGCGTATTTTGACGACTATTCCTGGTCAATACCGATGCCGGATGGTGATAGGCAGATATTCTACTATTAAAGAACCTATTCTCCTTCATTTTGATAATTTGCTATCAACAGGCTGACCATTCGATCATAACTTTTAATACCTTCCGGCTGATTATTGGATTTCAGGTAAACGTCATTGACCGTTTCAGAAAGTTCCGAAATTCTACCTTCATAGCGATTCCAGAAGCTTGTGTTGGCTGCCAAATCTATCCCGACCTCCTGAGCCAAATCAGCTCTTACGGTAACAAACGCCTCATAATCTGCCGCATACAACTCATTCGTACTATAAATCCAGGCAAGTAAGACCCCGCTATAATTAAAAATAGCTTCGTCTGATTCCATACAGGCAAGATAAGCAATATAATTGGCCTCATCCTCCCACATAAACCCCTTTAAATGCGACAATTCATGACACACGGTAAAGGGAATATTATAGGCTGTCATATCATTATTATAATTGGCTTCTATTGTAAATGGCGAATAAATCCCTGTCAAATGCTGATAGGACAATATCGAAGAATTCAATACCGGTTTAGGATTTGAATAAAATCCGGACAGAACCTCATATTTATCTCCCAAACTTCCCATAGCTTTTATGCCCGCAGATGAAATATCGCAGTTGATTATAGCCAACCCTTCCGCATCACGTTCTACCTGTGTTGACCAATAATTAACATCTTCCGTCAAAGAAGCAGATAAAGCCTTCAACTGCTCAAGGTTATACTCTTCCACCAACAGTTGACTTTCCTGAGAAAATGGTGTTCTACTGTAATTGATACCGCAGTTAAAAACAAACAATAGAAAGAGTATCCCTAAAACCCTCAAAATTTGATATCCAAAAGATACCCACCTCTGAGCCGTAAGGAGGCATCTAACCACTCCCACGATAAATAAAACAACTAAAATATAAATACCTATTTCGGCAACAGAAAAAGGAACTATGGAAAAAATTCTTCCTATTGTATTTAACCAAGTGGGATATGTCGTTTTTACATACCAATCGGCAAAGCCGGTAAAAGTCCGTGAAATCCATAAAAACAGAAAACTGACAAAAAACAATAAAAATATTTGTACGGGTGCTTTTTTCAACGCTTTCAAGATGTCCTTACCTCCCGGTTATCGCAATTGTAAAAAAATTACTGCCTAAGATTAGACAGTAAAGGATTTTGTACTTTTATAAATTTCTTGCCCGGTTTTTAATATTTTTATCAAAATTAATCACTTCATGGTCATACTCATCATCCATATATGTTGATGTAATCATAAAGTCTGCCGTGGCCTTATTATTAGCCATCGGAATATCATAAACCTGAGCAATTCTCGAAAGTGCTTTAACATCGGGGTCATGGGGCTGAGCCGTTAAAGGGTCTGAAAAGAAAATCAGGAAATCGATCTTTCCTTCAACAATCTTTGCACCAATTTGTTGGTCACCACCAAGGGGCCCGCTGTTATATCCTTTTACTGGTAAATTTGTTTTATCTGTAATCATTCTTGCCGTTGTTCCTGTTCCGCATAAAAAGTGATGCTTTAAAATCTCTTTATTCTTATCACACCACCCAATCAATTCTGCCTTTTTGCTGTCATGGGCAATCA
>Ga0153999_1000397_pt1 | contig 19479 bp, 17 predicted proteins | sample TSNC083MetaG_FD_104675 | JGI IMG/M metagenome (GOLD analysis project Ga0153999, IMG submission 104675) | Attine ant fungus gardens microbial communities from North Carolina, USA - TSNC083 MetaG | ecosystem: Host-associated > Fungi > Mycelium > Unclassified | place: USA: North Carolina, Lumber... | reverse complement strand
ATTCTTTTATGAAGAAACTCTCGGGGCGCGTGACGATGTCATGTTTTATGTTAAGGAAGGCTCTTATGCCCATGAGTATGTTAAGAAAAACAGGTTCCGCTTTGACTTTGAATAGTCGTGAAAAAATCAACTCCGTATATTTTATTGGGGTGGTATAATGCAAAAATGACAAGGCCGAAACCCTGTTTAAGGGGGCAAGGCATATGAAAAGTAAAATAAATACGTAGACGCTTACAAGCATGTGGATATGATCCGGCATCAGACGCCCCTCTAATATCTCCACTCCCTCTATATTAAACAATCCCATTTGCTCAAGATTTGAAGTCCGATATTCTGGACTTCGAAAGATTGATTTAAGAGTATTGCTGCCTCGGTCTCCAAAACTGTCTGCATCCGGCATTTCTCCAATACCAAAACTTCTAAGACTATAAGGAATACACGTCTTTCATTATAATATCTCCAGAGCATTTCTTATACAGGTGATTTCTTTTTAAGGTATTTTGAAATTATCCTTATTGCATATTGTACTAAAAAGCCACTTAGGAAAGCGCTTATTATAGTTCCAATTCCAACTACACCACTCATTATAAAGCCTAATAAAATCATTAAAAAATCAGTTAATACTTTTGCATATTTATATTGAAGCTTAGTTACCTTAAAAATAATCATTACAAATGCATCATAAGAGCTAATGCCTACATTTGCAGCTATGTATAAGCCGGCTCCAATTGAGTTGATAATAATACCAATAAAGAAAAGGACAATTGCTGGAACACTATTAATTAAAAATAGATTAAGAATTAATTTCCATAAATCAATAAAAAGACCTATTGCAAACATGCTAATAAAAGTTCCGATTCCAAAAAACTCTCGCGCAAAAAAATATGCAGGAATCATAAAGGCAATACATACAATTGTATTTGCAATCCCTCTAGAAACACCAATTATGTAATGTACGCCATCGACAAAAGTTCCGATAGAATTGGTTCCTAATCCAGCCTCATATATAATTGCAGAACCAAGCCCCATTACAAAAATACCCAGAAAAAATATCATTATGTTAATAAATTTTATTTTTTTAAACATTATTAATCCTTTTAAAAACCTTTTTATGCTATATATAAATTCCTGATTTGAATCAGAAATCTATATATAGCATTTTTAATCTGAAATACTATTAAAAATTATTTATTAATTTTCCCTCTTTCCTTGCACAATCAAAATCATAAATTGCATCCAAAGTAATCTTTATCTGCCTTTCTGTTGTTATATTACGAACTAATCTCGAATCTTCTGATATACTGTCAACACCACAAGCGCAAATACAAGCACCCCTGATATTATTTCTCTGACAAACTGAAATAATTGCCGCAGATTCCATTTCAATATTCATCACATTAATTTTTCTAAGTGAGTCCAGATACTCGTCCGTTTCACTATAAAAACCATCTGTTGTTACTGTAACTCCGGTATGTACATTTTGACCTGTACCTTTCAAGTGGCACTCAGCCGATCTGACTAGTGCAATGACAAGATCTATATCGGCTATCGCAGGATAATTATCAGGGATAAAATTTCTTGTTGTCCCTTCTTCTTTCATTGAACCTAGCGTGACAGCTATGTCCCCTTCTTTCATATTTGAACGAAGTAAATATCCACCTCCAAGTCTAATCAAAACTTTTGCACCGCATCTATATAATTCTTCTGCTGCAATCGCAGCCGAGGGACAGCCCATTCCGGTTGAGGTTACAGAAACGATAATACCTTTATATGTTCCTGTATAGGTTTTATGTTCCCGATTATGCGCTATAAGCTTAGCATCTTCAAAATACTCGGCAATGATATCCGTTCTGAATGGATCTCCTGGAACAACAACATATTCTCCAATTTCGCCGCGTTTACACATTATATGTCTTTGTATAGAATACGCAGACATATCCTTATGCAAATTATCTTCTTTACTGTTAATGTTCTTCATAATTATTTATTCCTTTCATGTAAAAAATAATAATTTTGTTCTTTTTTGTACTTTAATATTTATTTTATTACTAGCTTGTTTCTTTTTGGATGACAAACCAAATAGACCTTTTTCATTTGTCTCTTTTTATGCATATTGTAAATTAATAGCGCAAGGAGCGTTGATACATATGGGATTATACTTAATAATTCACCCGGTATATTCAAGGATTGAAGAGCCGTTCCTATAGAACCCATCAAGCCGAAAAGTAAAGACGATAAAGCCGTACCAATTGGTGTGGCTTGTCCGGTTATTTCCGCAGCAAGTGCAATAAATCCGCGCCCAGCAGTCATGTCTCTTACAAAGTAATTCATATAGCCCATTGACATAAATGCTCCTGACATGCCAATTAATATCCCAGATAATATAAGAGCTGTATATTTAATCTTATGCTCATTAATACCAACTGATCTCGCAGCATCCGGATTTTCGCCAACTGCTCGCATTCTCAACCCAAGTGGTGTCTTGTACAGTAAAAACTTTACAAGAAAGATTGATATAAACGCTAGATATGTAATAATGTTATGCCCTGATAGGATTGCTCCAACAATGGGTATATCTTTTATAAATGGTATTACTATGGTTGGAATACTAATGCTCGCCAGTGACGCTGTATTGCCTTTCTCTCCAGTTACCAACTGAAGAATGAATATCGTCCCTCCTGCTCCTAAAGCATTTATAGCTAAAGAACAAAGAGTTAATGGCGTCTTTAATTTTAATACAAAGTATCCATATAAAAGACTAACGAAAACAGAACACAGCACTGCGCATAATAATCCTAAAATCCAACTCTGTGCACCTGCGCTTATCAATACGCCTGTGAGCGCAGATAAAAGCATTATACCTTCTATACCAATATTTACGATTCCAGAACGATCAAAAATAACTGCACCAAGAGCTGCTAATAAAATAGGCGTTGTCATTCTTAAAAGCATATCTAAAAAATCTATGGTAAATACAATGCTTGTAAAAAAAGTTCCTATAGTCATAATTTTTCACTCCTAGCTACCTGTGTGTCATTTGCCGTTGCTTTAACAATCATCCTTTGACGCCAATTGAAAAATAATGCTTCTGCTGCAATCAGAATTACAACGACTGCTTGAATAACCTGTATCACTTCTGGAGTAACATCGCTCTCTCGCCCTAAAATTTCTGCTCCGCATTCAAGATACCCATAAAAAATAGCGGCAGCGGGGATAAGTTTTGGTGACTTACGCGCAAGCATAGAAACAGCAACTGCAGTATAACCATATCCCGGACTAGCACCCCACCTGAATCGATCATATCTTCCCAGAACCTCAACAGCACCTCCAAGCCCCGCAATTGCGCAGCCCAATACTTGAACAAAAAGTATAACTTTTGCGGTGTTGATCCCAGAGTATTTTGCAAAATTAAGATTTTCACCAGTCATGCGCACATTGTATCCAGCCCTAGTGTAAAATATGAAAACAGACATGATTGCTGCTGCTATCAAGGCGATAATAAAACCGGCATGTAATTTTCCTGTAGAAAAAAGTGTTGGTATAATCGCGGTCGGTAAGAATTCTTGGCTTGCAATAAATCCTGCCGAATAGTCACGAATCACATAACCGATAACCCAAATAACGAAGTATATTAAAATATAATTCATCATTAGAGATGTTACTAGCTCTGACGTTCCCCATTTTACTTTAAAAATTGCAGGTATTAAGGCTGCAAAAGCGCCACAAACAATTGCCGTAACTAAACATGCAATAATGTGAATAATTCCGGGCATCGGAAAATAAACGGCAACAATGGTTGCACCCAGAGCCCCTAAAAAGAATGCTCCTTCACCTGCTAAATTGAACAAATTGGCACGAAGCATTACAACAAGGCCCAACCCAGTAAACATCAAAGGCGTAGCCGCTTCAAATATCTCACTAAACCTTCGGGCTGTTGTAAATGGACCAATAAAAAAACTTAATAACGATTGTATTGGCTGTTTACTTGTAACTATAACAATAATTGCAGCTATACCAACGACAATAAAAATAACTATTAACATTTTAATTAGTTCAAAAACTATATTAACGTTATTTGACCTTATTTTTAGAAATCTTTTAAACATGCATAACACCTCTTATGATTTCTTCGCTTTGACTGGCTAGGCCCAACATATATTCACCCAATTGCTCCTCGCTTACATAACTGCCGTCTTCTATGAAAGCAACAATTTTACCTCCATACATCACAACTATACTATCACTTAGTTCAATAACTTCATTTAAATCTGCGGAGACAAGTAAAATACCAGAGCCATTATCTCTCATTTCAACAAGCTTATTTCTAATAAGTTCGCTTGCGCCAACGTCAACTCCTCGCGTTGGCTGGTCTGCTATTACAAGCGGAGTAGCAAGTGATAATTCTCGGGAGACAACAACCTTCTGGATATTCCCACCTGATAAAGTTGATACCGGTTGTTTCATCATAGTACATTTAATTTTAAAGTTATCTATTGCAGTATTTACATATTCCTTGATCTTTTTTATACGCATTAAAATACGGCCATTAAACTCTTTTGTTTGCACAATTTCGGATATTAAGTTATCGCTGATTGAGGCTTTTAAAGCAACTCCAAATGACATACGGTCCTGGGGAATATGCGACATACCTAGGTTTCTAATTTTATGGACGTCTTTATTCTTTATATTATTTCCACAGATTTTTACGTTCCCAGAATATTTCGAAGAAAGCCCTGTTAAAACCTCGACTAGCTGCTGCTGACCATTTCCTTCAATCCCTGCAATGCCCAGAATTTCCCCTCTGCGTAAAGAAAAACTAATTCTATCAACTGCAACTTTCCCATCGTTTTTATAGCAAATAAGGTCTTTTATATCAAGAACAACTTCGGTTGGTTTACACTTGCTTTTACAAATAGAAAGAATAGCATCCCGGCCGACCATTAATTTTGATATTTGTTGTTCCGTTACATCACTTACATTATGAACCCCCATAACGCGTCCGTTTCGCATAATCGTGATTCGGTCACATATTTCCTTGATTTCGTGAATTTTATGAGAAATAAAAATAATAGTAATTCCTATCTCTCTGAATTTCTTTAACTCAATAAACAGTTCGGCGGTCTCCTGGGGTGTAAGAACCGCTGTTGGCTCATCCAGTATGAGGATTTTTGCTCCACGTACCAGCGCTTTTAATATTTCTAATTTCTGCCTGCTCCCTACAGATAAATTAAATACCTTTTCACTCGGATTGAGGTGCAGATTATACTTCTTGCATGCTTCTTCCGTAAGTTTTTTTGCCATAGAATAGTTAACCATGATGCCCTTTTTTCTTGGTTCCATTCCAAGCATCATATTCTCAGCCACCGTCAAACTTGGAACTAGCATAAAGTGTTGATGAACCATACCAATTCCATTTTTGATTGCAGATTGAGGAGAAGAAATTACGGTTTTTTCGCCTTTAATATATATTTCTCCGCTATCAGGCTTCTCCATTCCAAATAAAATTTTCATAAGGGTTGTTTTTCCGGCGCCATTTTCCCCCATAACTGCATGGATTTCCCCTAAATAAGCCGAAAAATCTACCTCATTACAAGCAATTACACCATTTGAATACACTTTTTTTATCCCGTGCATTTTTACTATTTCCTGCATTTCTTGGATCAACTACTTAACACCTCACTTTAATATATACGAAAATGTTTTATAATTTTGTACTTAAATGTTTCTTAAGCGGCCTCTCAAGTATCATACTAAACAGTTCTTATAAAGAAAGGCCGCTTAAGTATTTTCATACTAAAGGTATATAATTTTATTATTATTTAGCAGCATCCGCAAAATATTTGGCAACGCCATCCTGTGTCATATCAAAAGCAGAGGGGACTTCTATTTTACCGGAGATAATTCCTTCCTCGATTTCAATAATTTTGTCTTGAATCTCTTTTGGAACAACATCCAGATAAATTTCATTTTTGGCAAGTCCAACTGTACCCTGATTAAGACCCATTATCTCATGTTCACCCCAAGCAACTGAATCTATACCATTTTCATATACCTGCTTGAGTATAATATAGATTGACTGACCTGCATTTTTCAACGCAGAACTAACAATAAGCTTAGCCATTTCCGGATCGGATTCCAAATACTGCATCGCTTGATCTCCATCTACGCCAATAACATATTTCTGTGCTTGTTTTGCTGCATCCATCGATCCAGCAACAGCACCACCTGATGGTGAAAAGTTAACATCTGAACCCATTGAATACATCTGTAAAGACGCATCTTTACACTTTGGAGAATCGGATACGCTAGCAATATACGTACTTAAAACCTTCATCTCAGGAACGACATATCGTGCACCAGCGATATATCCAACCATGAAATCATTAATGGTATTACTATTATTGCCTCCAACAACACTGATCGTTTTACTGTTTGTTGCAAGGGGCATATCTGATTCGCTTACTAAAGCAGCCAGAGCACCCGCAAGGAAAGCCCCTTCATTCTGCATATAGCTTATCGAATGAACATTGGACATTTCATATTCTGTATATTCGGGAGATGAGTCAAACAGGATGAATTTTGTATTTGGATATTCACTGGCATATGTTTGAACATACCCTTTCATCGACCACAGACCAGTGATAAGAATATCGAAATTCTGCTCACACAAGTCAATAAATGTGGTCTCATAAGTTGATGTATCATAGCCCGCCTCAACAATTTTTGTATCAAAACAAGGGAATTCTTTAACTGCCTTTTCAAATCCTTCAGTTGCAGAATCCATAAGCCCATGATCACCTCTAAAACCATTTAGCATCAGGCAAGCACTATAGCGGACTGGAGGTTCGCTGGCAGTTGATTCTGAAGTTGCATTACTCGAAGCTGTGTCAGATGGTTCTTGTGTATCCTCACTTACGCTATTAGAGCAGCCCGCAAGTATCGAAAATGCAAGTAACAATGCAACAATAAGACTAATTGACTTTTTCATAATTACCTCCAAGATTTTAATTTTGCCTAAAGTGTTTCATCAGATTCTGTTGCATCTGACAATAATTATCTCACTTGCAGTTTCAGTGATCAAATAATGATGCAACTTTGTTTACAATGGTCCTTCACTTTTATCCGGTTCGCCATAATGTTGTTATTTTCCTTTTTACCACCCCCTGTATATTCAATAAATAATTCAATTAGTAATGATAATTGAATGCGCAAATCATTACAATTAACTCTAAAACAAGTATTTACTTATTCATATAAGCTCATACTATGTATAACTTATTATTATCTTTTTGTCAAGTAATATTCAAAAATTATTTCAGAAAGTATACCAGATGAATTTAAACAATACTCGTCTTTATGTATTGTAAGTACAAATAAGCGATTTTAAACTAATTTATTAACTAATTTTCATCTTATATTTGGATAAAACCGCGGAAACTCAACAATAAGTATTTACTTATAATATCTCTTCTGATATAGTATACTAATAATTATTTAATGCGAATAAGATTCTTTAAAAATCGCATGGAGGTGATCATGACAGAAAGAGAAGCCGAAATTTTAAAAATAATCAGTAATAATCCTTTTATCTCCCACAACGAGATTGCAGATCAGCTTGGGATAACCCGCTCTTCTGTTTCCGTTTTTATAACCAACATGCTAAAAAAGGGGATTATTGAAGGTCGTGGATATATCATTCGAAACAAAAAATATCCTCTAATTATCGGAGATGCAATGGTTGATATAATAAGTATCCCAACAAATAATCCACGATTTTTTGATGATTTATCCTTTGAAAGGTCTGCCGATTCTCAGGTTAGCTGGTCATACGGAGGAAATGCGAAAAATGTTGCGGAATACCTGGTAAGATTTGATTATTTGCCCAGAATCATATTTTCAGTTGGTTCGGACATGTTTGGTATGGACTATATACGTGAATGTAAAGAACATGGGATCAATACCGATTCAGCTTTAATGCTGGAAGATGTTCAAACAGCAATATTTATAGAGATCAGAGAGGGTAATTACAGTAGAGTATTTACTACGTTGCGTAGTTCCAATATTGATGAAAGAATTTCTCCATATTTCTTAAAAACCAAGCATAGCGTTATCAACAATGCCAACCAGATCCTTCTTCAAAATACCATTTCTCGAGAATCAATCGAATATATTACATCGACGTTCCGAAATACGCCAACTTTCTACTTCGCAACGGCTTATGACCATTGCGAATATCATAAAGGCTTATTTGATCGTTTTTCAGCAGTCCTAATTTCTCACTCAACCTCCGCATATTTTTTGGAGACGACAATTGAGGGAAATCCAAACGACATTTCAGATTCGCGAATATTAAAAATGGTTTCTAAATTGATGGATGCGGGCATGAATTCTGTCTATATGCCATTTAATTATGATAAAATTTGTTATGCAAATAAAAATACATGCATTATATATACATCTGGTTTTAATAGTGAGAAGTATAGCCGCTTTCGTTTTTATCGGGATGCATTTATGGCAGGAATCATGTATTGTTCCAATGAAAACTATTCCATCAATGAAACGCTTAAATTTGTAGCAGCTTGTAGAATTATTGCTTCAGAGGTGACGAATTTTGTTAATCCAAAGATGTGCCTTTCTCTCGTGAATAGTTATTTAAAGAAAATGAAAGACGATTTTAAATCCTTTAATTTGTAGAAGTTTTACATAAAACTAATAAATATCGTTTAATTTAATGATTACTTGCGGATATATTTGGTAGCATTTTAGGGTAAAACCATATTCTCTTGAAACAGAGATTCGAAATTCAGGAACTTTATTTATTTTAGTTGCTCAAATAATATCATTATTTTACGCAATAACGCGCTTGTTCTGCTGCCGTTGAAGCTTTGTATGAAGTTACCCCCGCCTGATTATACGCCCACCTCTTCAGATAGCTACAGTCTACATGTCATATTCCGTGCCAGGCCGGAGCTTTTCAAAGCCCTCCCGGATAGCCGTATCCTCCATTGAGGAAATCCACAGCCGCTGGACGGGTTTTTTACACCCGCAATAATCATACACTAGCCGGAAGATGAGCTCCCCTTCGCGCCCGGCGTCGGTAGCGCAGATCACGGTATCCACGTCTTTGCCGTTCATCAGGCGGCGCAGGATGTCAAGCTGTTTCTTTTTGCCGGAAGCGGCAACGTGCTTCCACTCATCCGGGATGATGGGCAAGTCCTCATAGACCCACTTGGCGTATTTTTCATCATAAGCATCGGCGCGGGCCAGCTCCACCAGATGCCCCACGCACCATGACACGATCCAGCCGCTGCCCGTAACAAACCCGTCTCCGCGCTCTTTAGCTCCCAAAACGGCGGCAATAGCCATTCCTACACTTGGTTTTTCTGTAATTACTAATTTCAAATATCTGATCTCCCTTCATTGGTTAGTTTGGATATATATAAAATGCCTTGGAGCGGCTGGCTTCAAGGCATGGATTTTATTGGATGCTTATGCTATAATGCTGTGGTACGTTAGGATTATTAGATACTGTAGGTTCCGGCAGTTTAGGTGAACTGCTTAATTTATATTAGATTCGGGAAGGGACGTGAGTTTATTCAGCAAATAATTTCGGTTTCGTGCGTTTTAATCGCTGTTTGTTTTCAGCATATAATTCACGAATACTCCCATGTTTTTGTTGCGTCATTATTCAAAGTAAAAGTGACACATATTCAATGGCTTACTTATCATGGTGGAACAAGGGTGTTTTATGAGAACGAACCGATAAATTATATATCGGCGCAAACAGATAAAAAATGGGCCATAATAGCAATGAGCGGTTTTACTGTAACAATAATATTAGGTTATTTATTTGCCTTCATGTATCTTGTGGTAGATAACAGTTGGATTAAAGTGGGATTGTGTTTCTTTTCAATTGTATTCTTAGCAGTTGATAGCATTTACTTCACTCTTGGCAGTATTTTTAACTTTGGAGACATCGTTGGATTTAGAGATGTATGCAAAGTACCTAAATGGCTTTCTGTTATACTGTGTATGGGAATATTACTTTTGAATTGCATAGTTATTCGTGCTTGTTTTTATAGAACAGTATAAGCATAATACAGTCACATGCTAAAACCAACACAATCGCTTCATTATCGGAATTTTCAACCGTAGAGCATCAAAGCAAGCCGCTCCCAAGGCAGGTCGAGGTCGCTTCGCCCAAAATGACCGTAGGCGGCGGTCTGGGCATAGATGGGCCTTTGCAAGTCAAGCCGCTCAATGATCGCGGAGGGTCGCAGGTCAAAGTGTTTGTTTATAAGCGCCAGGATGGCGGTGTCCGGCAGCTTCCCTGTGCCGAAGGTATCTACCAGCACGGAAACAGGACTCGCCACGCCGATGGCGTAGGAAACCTGAAGCTCCAGCCTGTTCGCCAGTCCCGCCGCCACCAGGTTCTTGGCGATGTACCGGGCTGCGTAGGATGCGCTCCCTCTGCGGTGTTACTCTGTTCGTCAAAGAGCAGCGTCCCGTGCCTGTCAATCGTGTAGTTGTTTACTGCGAAAGCAAAGCTCGGCGCGCCTTTATATACCGCCGCCCAGCCGGTCAATTCACTGACCGCCGTTACAAGCGCCTTGCGCCGCTCCCTTGTTACATTAAATTTGATCTCCATCTTTACGCCTCCAATTTGATCTTGATATACCTTGCGGTGTGTTGTATGTTAACTCTTCGGGGCGCAATTGCAAGTGTTTTGGTGGTAAAATATCTGCCAAACTTGTAGAGGCTTGGAACCGTGTTCCTGTGTGGTTTGCCAGGCGGCGCAAACAGAGAAAAGCCTGTACCCTACGTTAAGTAAAACAGGCTAAACAATATCGCCGTTTCCAGTTATTTGGTTGTATCTTCCACATCGGGTATGAAAGGGCAGGCTATGCCCGATGTTTCAGCTGCTTTTTGCATGGCCTCTTCAATGTTCCCCCGCATCTGCTGGATTTGATGGTACATGGAGTTGTGTATTTTCTTGATTATTTCGTTGTTATTCATTTTGACCACCTTCTTCACCCATCATAGCATAAACCGCTTTTTCTGCCACATGTCCCATCCGTACATTCACGCGGTCGGCAGGTTCACCCAATCCTTCATCAGGCACACGCTGGGTTCATCCTCCCGCGGCGCAAGGCCGGATACGCACTGGCCGTATACCGTCCGCTTATCGTCGATATCCATGCCGAAGGTTTTGTAAAAGGCGATGTCCAGCTCGCGCATCAGGCAGCGCATATGCTGTACTTCCTCCCGCTGGCTGGCTATAAGGGCCTCGTAATCAATATGGTGATCCAGAGCGGCCATCGCCTTGTATAGTTGCACCTCGGTGCGGTATGGCCGGCAGTCCGCTCCCAGCCCGGCAAAAAACCGCACCGGGCCGGACTGTGCGTATTTCCTGCCGGGATGCGTATAGGCGTAGCTGTCCAGGTTGGCAGTGTTCAGCATATAGACAGCCCTCCTTGCAGATGGCCGCCAGCCCCCGCGTGGTGTAGTTCCACTCGTCCGGTAAGCTGAGGATCACGGTCAACAGCCCCTTGGATTTCAGAGAAAGGCTTTTGTCCTTTAAATGATAATTTGACATCACGGTATAATCCCGCGTCTTTTCTACTCTGAATACTGCCATATGGTTTCACCTCCGATCTTTTTTGTTATGAAACAAAAAGGGCAGCTGTGGCTCGATTAAATCAAGCTGCAGCTGCCCTTTCTACTTTTGGGTGCTATCTATCAATAGCTATTCTATTTTTTAGTGTGAACGAAACATCTCCCTTCTTGGCATGGTTTTTTGAGCCTGATTTTAACTAGAAACGATATGGGAAAAGAGCACTCAAAACCTCATAACCCTTGATATTACGGGCTATTCCGGATTTTCTTTATTATACCATAAGGGCATTCATGCGTCGGGCTGATGATGGCTAATGGAGTGGCGATAGAGCGTATCAGGGATTGGGTAGGACACAGCGATATACGCACAACGGTGAACACCTACGGACACTTGGAGTATCAGTCCAAGAAGGAAACAGCGGCGGCTATTCAAAACTCATTGCCACTTAAAATGGCGGTAGCCGCCAACCCTTAAAGGTTGACGGCTACATGGCGGAGACGGTGGGATTCGAACCCACGGACCGGCTCATCACCGATCAAACGATTTCGAGTTCTTATGGTGCGAAAGGAATTTAACGGAAGATAGCGGTAGATGAAAGCGGATAACGCAAAAAGCCTTATATCAAGCGAATTGAGCAATTTTGTATAAGGACAATTCGAACTCAATTTGTATTCCAACTTGAATTTTTACTCTAAAAAATCAAACGACTTATTTATGCTACGAAGTTGAAAAATAGGTGATGTAAAATTATTTCTTTGTTATCATAAGTGCTAATATGCTTCGTCATATATTGTGGTTCTGTAACTGACATAGCTCTGGACAAATTGAAAACAGGAGAGTCTTTTGACATTTCTTTTCGCAATTCTTTTACGACCTCTGATATTTTTCCAGAAAGCACGTATCCAATCACCGAAGATTCTGAAGATTGCAAGCCATATCTTCCGGATATATAATTATTCACGCCGGTTTCGACATATCGTTTGATTTTTTCTGGTCTATTATCATAAAGGTTTTTGGCTTCTGCACCAAAATAGCTATTGCTTGTCGACCAGTCTTTGAAACAAAAATCAATAGTAGGCGATTTTTTTCCTTTGCTTTTTTTCATGGTATTATCTGCATATTGATGTATTGGAACAAGACCATTTAATGTTAGTGATGTTGCTCGATTTCGAGAATCCCACAATTGTTGGATTTTTACGAACCACTCCTGCGTAATATCATCTTCTTCACTCGTTACAGTTATGACAATAGACGTATCATGCTTTAAGTCTTGATACCCTTGCCATAAAACAGATAATATTTCATTAACACCACTTACTCCGATTTTTTTAGCCAGATCATACGGAACCGGTGTTGACACTGTTATATTGCGAATACTACTCATTGCAAAGTCCTCCATGTCTTCATTATATCTGCAAAAATCTCGTCAGAATCACGGCAAGCAGCAGAATAATTCCAATATTTATTCTGCTTTGGCTTGACGATATAAATTGTATCTGTCCCATAAATACGTACGTTTCTTCGTATAAAGATATTTTGTCTTTCTTCAGTCAGCATAGAGTCAAGTTTTTTTAATAGCTGTTGAATTTCTTCTGTCTCCGAGTGTATCTGCAATATTTTTGTAGGTGTTTCGTTAAGAGTTAACATTAAAACGGTCAGTGGGGAATCTCCATCAAATAAATGGCTTTGACAAACAAAAGAGTTTCCCACTGTGTTTTGTAAAATATTAGCAAGAGTTTCATAATACAATGCGTATTTTTCAGCCGACGGTTTTTTGAATGCTGCTGATTTCCCTTTTTGATCAAAGTAATTGTATGTTGATTCAAGGGAATCTTTAATTTGCTCAATTTCATGATTTCTCAGATTATATATTTTACAAACAAATTCCTGAATCAAGTCCTCGTCGTGACCGTTTGTAGTTAATCGGTTGAATAATTCTTTTGATTCAGAAAGAATATTACAATTGGGCATTGGTATCGGAGTACCCCAAATATCGCCCGCTTCGAGTTCATCACGTTCTACGAGCCATTTTCGGTTTGTCAGTATATGATAATAGGAAAACAACTTTGAATTTATTATTATGCACAAGTATTTCAATAACTCATCACTACCATGTATACCAAGTAAACTATGGTTGAACGCGGCGTCATAATCAAGCACCGCCGCTAGAAAACGAGATTTTCTATGACTCTGTTTAATAACTAGATGAGGAGCTTTAAAAATGTCGCGTTTTTTAGTAACTAAGCACTCAAAATCTATAAAATCAATTCGATTTAATTCTTCTTCGTGCATATAATAGGGTTCAAAAGATTTAGCCTCAACATTTGGCATATCAAGAAAATCTTCACATGTTTTGGAACGATTCCCTCTCTTAAATCCTTCCGCGCTATCCATACCATTTATTTCAATAAACTCTGCCATAGTAGGGAAAGTGCTTTGTAATCTATCGATTAATTCAAGATCACGCGGCCCTCCCCACATAGCTACTTTCCAAATTCGATCATCATGTACTATATCCAGTGGAATTTTACAAATATCAGTTGGATCAATCGAAAATTTCTTAGAGTCTTGAACTGTATATTGAGGCTTTGGCGTACAATAGAAAACAATGCCGTTTTCATCCGATTTTACGGGTGAATATATTACAGCCGCAGCAGGGCCGCTTGCGTGATCAAATAAGAACTTACGATATATAGAGAAATTTATTATTGCAAAAACGGTATTTGTTTCAAAAAAAGACTTCCTATACTGAGAACTCTTTTTTGAGCGATTAAATAGAAATCCTTTGCTTGGCATAAGCAAACAAATCACACCAGTATCTTTGCATATATCTGAGCATTTAATTGAAAAAGCCTGTGCAATTTGTTTGTCGCCAACCACTTTATTGTGGTCGGTCAAATATTTAATAGCGGGTATAGTTAATTGGCTTTGCCACGGGGGATTCCCAATGACGATATCAAATTTCCGTTCATTAAGAAATTGATTTTCGGAAAAGAAATCACTCACTAATAAATTAGTATTTACAAGTTTTGGGAGGGATAAATCATTCCAAATACTTCTCGGATCGAGAAAATCACATAATGCCAGACTAAGGCTGAACGAAGCTACTCGAACCGCCTCCTCGTTTATATCAATACCATAAATATTTTCTTCTAAAAGTGCTGTTAATTGCGCGTTATTGATTGTGGATGCATTATTTGTCCGCATCCAACGACAAACCATTCTTCTGTAAGCTTCCACTAGAAAAATTCCAGAGCCGCAGGATGGGTCAATCAATGAGATTGATTCGTAACTCCCCTCCCAAGAATATACTTCATCTAACATCGTAGCCACAAGGTGAAGCGGAGTATAATATGTTCCTTTATCATCTTCATCTGTATCACTTAAATGAAAAAACAATTCATATATGCTGCTAATAATCTGAATCGGAATAATGTTAAAATCATACAGCGGCCACAATGTTAATTGTTGACTCTCTAAATTAGAATCGCCAATAAGAAATGATTTTAGCTCAACTAAATCGGTTTCCGTGACTACTTCAAATTCATATTTAACAAGAGGCAACATATCTCCATTGAACTTCTTTTCAAGGACATTAAACAGTTCATAAGTCGCTTCTTTATTGGCAAGAACATCTGTATATTGCTTGAAATTTAGATTTTCTTTGCAAAATTGAACATAAAAATCTTTAGGAAAAACAGATTCGCCACTAGAATCTTTACGCTCTTCCAAATATTTAATTAGAATAGATCTGCTAAGTAATCCGTGAACTATGGGCACAACATCGATTGATTTTTGTTCTTCTGTTAGTCGTGATTTCATCATATTTATTAGTTTTCTTCGCATTACTTTTAAGTTGTTCATCAAGGTGGTATCTATACGCGTATTTATATCGAAGCGTTCTTTACTTCTACGCCAGTATTCGCCACTTTCCAATAAAGAACGATTATATTCTTGTAACTTTTGTCGCTCTGATTCCAAATTGCTTATCAAATTTATTGTACTAATAAGTCCCGCATCCGGGTCAAGAGACCCATCGATTTTTTGTGGTGTTTTGTAATTATTGTATATTTTTAATTCAGTAGGCGTCACAACGAAAAGCAAGGGGGCTTCACCCATATTCCACGATAAGCGATGTAGCCTTGCGGCCTCAGCGGTATCATCTGAATTTACCATGGAAAAATAGATAAGCGGTATTTTTGCAATGCCGTCTTCATCGCGCAAAAAATAAACAGCATCCACACCAATTTTGTTTTTTGCTTGGGTATAAAACAAACGCTGATAGGTTGACAATGTATTATAATTCTCGTTAGAGGCCAAGCCGTTTTTTTCGTTAATATTAAGTTCGTTTAATATTTTCTTAATTAACTCATTCATATAGCGACTCCTCTTATACCACAATTTCAGCAAACACAACCAAGCTCACGTTATCCATTGCAGTTGCTTTTTCAATACACCCATTTGTAAAGCCTGTTTTCGCAAAAAGATAGAGCTGCACATTTTTATAATGAAATAACTTGCTACGTTCTACGAGCGTTGCAAGAACTCCGAAATCAACTTTTTCATTTGTCCATTTACACTCACAGAACAAAGCTGAATCTGTGCCATTAGTACCCATAATGTCAATTTCAGCTTCACATTTGTTTTTGGCATCGTTCCCCCACCAGCGTCCAAGATCAGTAAACTCAATATTCACTTTGCCTTGTTCTCGAAGTTTCCACAAATACTGAACACAAATATCCTCAAAGACAGCACCCATGTAGTCGCTGATTTTAGGGGCTATTTTTTTATATACAGTATCAATCAGACCGCGGTTGATTGATGCAATGTTATCCGGAACAAACCTATACCAAAACCGGAATAAATTATCGTCAATTTTATAAATGGTCTTTCTTGTGGAACTTTCAGAAAATGGTGTCTCTTTTTTTATAATGCCGAGTGAAATTAAGTTTTTGATATAAGCTGAGCAAGCGCTTGTGTCTTCTCCAACTTTTGATGAGATTTCGGACAGCTTTGTACTGCCCGTTGCAATCGCCGTAATAATGGCATTATAGATAGCAGGTTCTCTAACCTCTTGTTTTAGCAGGTTGTTAGGCTCTTCAAAAAGCGGACTAGAGGGGTCTAAGAAGCATCGTTTGATGTTTTCTTCAAGAGATAAACTGTCGTCCATCTGGAGCAAATATTGCGGTGTTCCCCCAACCATTCCGTAAATGACTGCCATATCTAAATCAGAAAACTTTTTAAAATATCTCCTGCTTTCAAAAAAATCAAAAGGCAATATTTTAAACTGTGCCGTCCTTCTGCCATATAGCGGCGCTTTGTATGCCAATACATGGTTTTCCATAAATGACATAGATGAGCCGCATAAAATCAAAAATAGTTTAGAAGAGTCTTTGTTTTTGTCAATCAATGATTGTAATGTCGAAGCAAGGCTTTTCGAAGCCTTGGCGATGTAGGGATATTCGTCTATAACAAGAATAATCCTTTTCTTTTCAGCTAATTTAAAGACATATTCAAGTGCCGTTTGGAAAGATGGAAAGACCGTATTTTCCAGTGCAACATCTGTATAAGAAAGAATGCTCCTGCTGAAATTTTCAAGATTTTGCTGAGCATTGCTTTCAATCCCAGTGAAAAATATGGCTTCTTTATCTTTGATAAATTCATTAATAAGTGCCGTTTTTCCTACACGTCGCCGCCCATAAATAACAGGGAATTGAAAGCCGCTTGTATGATAAAGTTCGTTCAATCTGTTAAGTTCTCGCTCACGTCCGATGAACATAAAATTTACCGCCTTCCAAAAGCTAAGATACGATTTACTAAATTATACATCACCTTTAAAGAAAAGTCAATAGATATTCGATAAATTGATGACTTATGATTTAGTAATTTTTAAATAAGTAGATTGCGTTATTGGATTTATCTCTATAATATATTTGTCTGTATTTTTGCAGAACAAAATTATTAAAAGAGGTTGATTAAAATGGACAATCGAATTAGCCTTGAAAAGGCGTATCAAGTGTTTTTTGAGGATTATCCGGATGTGTTGGATTTAAAGCAAGTTTGCGCGATACTGCGTGTTAGTATGAAAACTGGCTACACGCTAATCCAAGAGGATAAAATTAAACATTTGAAAATCGGAAGAGAATATCGCATTCCAAAACTCTTCTTACTTAATTATTTAGGAATAGGAGTATTAATTGATTATGAAGAATAAAAATTTGCACATTTCACAATCAGTAATTTTTTTGGTACTCTTATTTTGTCAACGGCAAGTAGGTGAAAATTTTTGAAAGGAGGAAATACATTGGAACTGAAAAAGATGTTGGAGTTGGTGCAACTAACCGAAGATGAACTGGTTGATGGTTTCATTTCAATTAAAAGGGGCTATTACTATATTGTTCTCAATCGTAAGGATGCAAACGGCGAAAGAAGACCTTTGTGGAAATCCACCGGATTGAAGGCAACAGGGGAAAATAGACAGGAAGCAGAAAGTATTTGCTTATCGGAAAGAATACAGTATTCGGTAAATGTAAAAAAAGGTATTGATGAAACGCTTAAAAAATCTAATAAAAAAGAAGTACAGGTTAGTTTGGGTGAAGAAGTAGAGAAATCCCAAAATCCGCTATTTGCGGATTTGCTGAATGAATGGATTGCGTTCCGGCATCCCGACAATATTGTCGTGGGCGAGGATTTTAATTTCGACAAGCCCATAAAGCTCAACACTTGGGCGGGATATGCCGACAACATTAAGCACAATCTATACCCGACCTTTGTGGCCTACGGCTGCACGGTGCAGGAAATTACGGTGGATATGCTGAAAGGATTTTACGCCAGCCGACTGAAAAGCGGTTTAAAAAAAGCCTCTGTCGCTAAAGACTACACTCTTATCAATCAGGTGTTGAACTATGCGATAAGCCGCAAAATGATAAGCGTAAACCCCAACAGTGCCATCACCCTGCATAAGATTGAGAAATATAACGCGGCTACATTAAACGCCGAGCAAATGCAGTATTATCTGGAGTTTATTCAAGGGGATATTATCGAAATCCCTGTGTTGCTTGGAGGTTTCTACGGTATGCGGCGCAGCGAGTGTCTAGGAACACGGGAATCGCAGTTTGATTTCCGACACGGATTCTTCCGGGCAAATCATACGGTAACAAAAGCGGTTATTGACGGTAAAAAGCTGTATATCCCGTCCGATAAACTGAAAACCGATTTGAGCAATCGCACCTATCCGCTTATCCCATATGTGGAGGAACGGGTAAAGGCAAAAATCGAGGAGAATAAGGAACTGCGTGTGCTGTGTGGGAACTCATACAACAGAGAATGGCTAGGTTATATCTGCGTCCACCAGTTAGGCGAAATCATCGACCCGGATTATATCACCGGACGTCACACCGATCTGCTCAAAAAAGCCGGATTGCCCCGTGTCAGGTTTCACGACCTCCGGCATTCATGCGTCGGGCTGATGATGGCAAACGGTGTAGCAATAGAGCGTATCAGGGATTGGGTAGGACACAGCGATATACGTACAACAGTAAACACTTACGGACATCTGGAATGCCAATCCAAAAAAGAAACGACGGATTCCATTGCAAGCTCTTTGCCGCTTAAAATGGCGGCAGCCGCCAACCCTTAAAGGTTGACGGCTACATGGCGGAGACGGTGGGATTTGAACCCACGCGCCGGCAGAACCGACCTACTGGATTTCGAATCAAAGCCCTTCAACAGTGCTCAGTGTTCTCCAACAGCTCCTAACGGAATGTACCGACCCGAAATTTCGGACGAGATCAAACAGTGAAAAAATCATCGTCTGGAAATCCGTTAGAAATACTCGTTAGAAAAAAGAGAATTTACTGATT
>Ga0153999_1000393_pt1 | contig 19623 bp, 15 predicted proteins | sample TSNC083MetaG_FD_104675 | JGI IMG/M metagenome (GOLD analysis project Ga0153999, IMG submission 104675) | Attine ant fungus gardens microbial communities from North Carolina, USA - TSNC083 MetaG | ecosystem: Host-associated > Fungi > Mycelium > Unclassified | place: USA: North Carolina, Lumber... | reverse complement strand
CGAGTGGACCATGTGTTCACATCACATGTATTACGTTGTCCCCCGTCTTACGCAAATCAGCTCATCGCATGTATTCAGTATAGCATAGCTTTTATTGATTCGTCACCAACTATATTTTTAAAAATTGCCACGCTCATATGGTGTTGGCGGGTGAACTTCTCCGTCTAAATGACGTTCCGCATGCAGTCCCCAGTATGGATCTTTGAGCATCCCTCGTCCGACTGCAATCAAATCAGCGTCATCACTTGCTACCGTTGCTTCCGCTAGAGCGAAGTCCTCAAGCATGCCGACTGCGATAACTGGCACTTCTAACACTTCTTTAAATGCTCGGGCAAATGGCACTTGATAACCTGGATAGTTGCCAGGTTTCAATTTCCCTGGAGGGCCTTCTCCTCCTGTTGAGACATCAAATAGATCCGCACCAGCTGCTTTGAATTGCTTAGCAATCTCAATTGCATAATCCATTTCATAGCCGCCATCCTCATATTCAATTGCTGACATACGCATGATGACAGGAATCTCTTTCGGTACTACATTAGAAACAGCTTGTGTTACGTCAACACCGAATTTAGCCAAGTCTTTACCGTAGGCATCTGTCCGATTATTAACAGTTGGCGACATGAATTGATGAATTAAATAACCATGGGCCCCATGAACTTCTACAGTATCAAAGCCAGCTTCAACAGCGCGACGTGCAGCTTCTTTGAACTGTTCAACAATCTCTTCAGCTTCTTCCGTGGAGAGCGCTCTTGGCGAAGTTAACGCATCTTCTGCATTGCGAACATTTAGTGGAATATCAGACGGTGCCACTGGCTGCTTTGCATCTTGTGCCTTGCGTCCTGCATGTGCAAGCTGAATACCAGCTTTGGCTCCATGTTTATGGATTTCATCGACTAGTTTCTTATAAGCCGGAATCTGTTCATCTGACCAGATTCCGAGGTCACGATTGGAAATGCGCCCTTCTGGAGCAACAGCTGCAGCTTCTAAAATCACAAGCCCTGTCCCACCAACCGCACGTGATACATAATGTACAAAATGCCAGTCCGTCGGTACGCCATCCTCGGCTTCTACTGAATACTGACACATTGGTGACATAACGATTCTATTTTTTAATTCTAAACCCTTTATTTGGAAGGAAGAATTTAATGTAGACATTGAAAAAACCCACTTTCTGCAAAGTATTATTTAATCTTAGCAAAAAAATCGGGATTATGCTTGAATGAGGATTCATAATAAAAATAGCCCCCAGTATACAGACTGGGAGCTCTTCGTTAAATCAGACACGTACCTTTGCAGGCAAATGCTCTGTAATTTTTTGAGCAATATGTTCAATAAACTTCGGCTCTGTTGCAAGGTTGATTCGAATAAAACCTTGGCAACTAGCGCTGAACCACTCACCAAAGTCGATTGCTACGCCACATTTATCCTGGATAAATGTCTTCGTATCTTCAGGAGTGACATAAGCACGTAAATCGATCCATGTAAGATAGGTTCCTTCGAGCGGTGAAATAATAAGTTCTGGAGCCCCTGCAAGCAATGTATCTTTTAAATGCTTGTAGTTCGATTCAATAACAGCCAAAAGACCATCAAGCCAATCTTCTCCATATCGATAAGCAGCCTCAGCACCAGTCATTCCAAGCACATTTACTTCAGTCTGGTTAACCGTATTTACATATTCATCATACGTTTTACGCAATGTTTCATTTGGAATGATAATATGCGAAACGAGCAGACCTGCTAGATTAAATGTTTTAGACGGAGCCGTTACTGTAATGATTCTATCCGAATATTTTCCACCCTCAATAATAGCTGACGGAATATGCTTATGTCCTTCAAAGACAAGATCCTGGTGAATTTCATCAGAAATAACAAGCACATCATACTTGTCGCAAATTTCAAGAACTTTTAAAAGCTCCTCTTCCTTCCAGACACGACCTACTGGATTATGCGGCGAGCACTGAATAAATAGCTTCACCTGTTGCTCAGCAATTTGCTTTTCAAAAGCATCAAAATCAATTTCATATGCACCGTTCTCCTGCACTAGTTCACAAGTTACCAGATTGCGTCCTGTATCCTTCACCGCATTATGAAAAGGATAATAGACTGGCGTCAAGATCATGACAGATTCAGAGGGCTTCGTAAATGCATTCACGAACCAGTAAAGTGCTGTTACAATCCCTGTAGAAAAACGCATCCACTCTTTTTTAACCTCATAACCGTGACGATTACGCTCCCAATTAATAAACGCTTCATAATACGAATCCCATACAAATGAATATCCAAAAACACCATGATCCACGCGTGTTTTAATTGCATCTAACACCTGCTGAGGTGCCTTGAATTCCATATCTGCAACCCAAGCTGCTGTCAGATCAGGATTGCCAAAACGCTCACCAAGCGCATCCCACTTCAACGAGTTTGTATTTTTACGAGAAATCGCATGCTTCTCCACAAATTCTTCCTTATTCATAACTTCCCCTCCATACTAGCTTCAACAAAAAGCAATTTTCATTCTTATCTAAATATTAACATAAAACGAAGTGCAAAAGCGACTGCTCAGGGGGTGAAACACATAAGCAAGATCTTGGAAAATGCTGGTTTTGCGTTTGGAAAGAGATGGCTTATGTCGCGAACCCCTAGGAGCTCTTTGCCGGACATTCGAAGTGTGAAGTCGACTTGATCAGAAACATAAACCTTAGGTCTCCCCTCAAAAAATGGTCTTTACCTAAAGAATATAGATGCTACGAAACCCCCTATTATTAGTACTAAAATAAGAATTCCAGTCCCTTTCCATCCTAAACCTCCTACTAGATCAGCAAGGCCACTACCATGAATACTGCCAGAAGGATTCCCCTTCAATTCTTCTAGTCTTAATCTTTCTCTTCTATCTTCAGGCGTTTCTTGATCTCTACTCATTTCAACACCCCTATTTTTTTATCTTTAATACGTCTAACAAATATATCCTAGTGCTTATATAGTACAATGTTTTCAGAATACAGTATATGAACAATTCTTTTTATTTAGAAAAATACTTGTTATCGATAAAAATTACAGATAAATACGATGTTACTGTCGGTAAAATCAATATTTTGCGTAAAAAACAGTACTTGTCTATTTCTAGGAAATTGTTTATTCCATCATTTCCCGGGAAATGATGATAATAGTTATGATTCGCCAAAGCTCGTCTTAAGCAAAATAATTCTTTTTGTATATTAATAGAGGAAGTGATGAAAGATGCGATTATGGCACGAAACCCTTATTCCTCATTTACCACGTCAACAACTCCTTGGTCAGCATAGAGAGTGCTGTGCTTTGCGTGGAAATGGCTGGAACAAAAGACATTCAGTTGTTAATTATGTATTTGAATATCCTCCAGAACAACTTTTCCTTTATCATGAAGCGATTATGAAGGAGATGGAGAATCGTGGTTACAATGTCGATCCTTTATGGAAAAACGCAGAATACCGTGGTAAGAAATGCGATCCATTTGATCGAGAAGTTTTTACGAAAGGTAAACATATAGATAAAAACGTATTATTTTACCCCGAGCATAACGAGCATTATTTACAAGAATGCATCGATAACTTACTTGGCAAAAATATACATATCAATTTGGATCGTGATCAACATAAATAAGAGCTGCTTCCCACCTGGGAAACAGCTCTTATTTATTATTGAATCGTTTTTTTAACTTTTACTACTTTTATTTGATAAACAATCAAAAGTATAATAAACCAAACTGGTGTGATAAACAAAGCTACACGTGTATCTTCAGCAAGTGCAAGAACAACTGCAATAAACGCTAGAAATGCCAATGCAAGGTAGTTTGCAAATGGATAGAGTGGCATTTTGAAGGTATTCTTCGCTGCAAGTTCAGGTCTTGTCTTCTTATACTTCAAGTGACTGATTACAGTAATGGCCCAGATAAACAGGAAACAGACAGTTGATATACTCGTAACAAGGGTAAATACAACTTCTGCATCTGGAATTACATAGTTCAGTACAACGGCAATTAGAATAATAATTGTCGAGAAATACAATGCCCTTGATGGAACTTGTTTCTTTGTAAGTTGATTGAATGCTTGCGGTGCATTCTTATCTCTCGCAAGTCCATAAATCATACGGCTTGTACTAAACACAGCACTGTTACAAGCTGAAGCTGCTGATGTCAGTACGACAAAATTGATAATTCCTGCCGCTGCTGCAATTCCAACTGCCACGAACACCTGCACAAATGGACTTTCAGCAGGATTAATGGCGTTCCACGGGTAGATACTCATAATTACAATAAGCGCACCCAAGTAGAAAATAATAATTCGAATTGGGATATTGTTAATTGCTTGTGGAATAACTTTCAAAGGATTTTCCGTCTCACCAGCAGTTAAACCAACGAGTTCAATCCCTACAAAGGCAAACACAACCATTTGGAACGACAAAATAAATCCATTGATTCCATTTGGGAACCAGCCACCATGACTCCATAAGTTCGTAAAGCTCGCTGGACCAGAGCTTGTTGAGAACCCTTTGAAGATCATGAATATGCCAATTACAATTAAAGCGAGTATTGCAATTACCTTAATTAAGGCAAACCAGAATTCCATTTCACCGAACAGTTTAACTGTTGTCAAATTCATAATTAACAGAATAACGAGCGTAATTAACCCCGGTACCCAGCCTTCAACATTTGGGAACCAGAACTGTGTGTACAGTCCAACAGCGGTCAAATCCGCCATTGCAATTGAAACCCAGCAGAACCAATACGTCCAGCCGGTCAGAAACGCAGCTCTATCGCCGAGATAGTCTTGAACAAAGTCAACAAAAGAATGATACTCCAAATTGGAAACAAGTAACTCACCAAGTGCGCGCATGACGAGAAACAGAATTGCACCTGTAATCATATAGGCAAATAAAATTGCAGGACCAGCCAAGTGAATTGATTTACCGGCTCCTAGGAACAATCCTGTTCCTATCGCACCACCGATTGCAATCAATTGCACATGTCTGTTTTTTAATCCTCTTGCCAGTTCTTGCTCTTTCATAAGAACTCTCCCTTTTCTGCTAGGACACATGAAAATCAGCAGACATATTTAATTCGTTTACTTTAAAATATTATCACAAATCGGCTAATTTCTACAAGGGCACCGTAAAACGCTTTCAACAGACTATTATCATAGTAGCTTCTCTTTCGAATAGAATAAACGGCTTCTGTATCCTGATAAATCTATTAAAATTCATAATCTACATTTATCTTTTATGCGTAATAGCCTAAATCATTTCAGAATGAATACCGAATCTAGAATGACTTCTCCATATAGCCCACTAATCCAGCAAAATCAGAAGGGAAACGTCCTTTTGAACGTTTCCCTTCTATTATATATTAATCCTTCTTTTCAAAAATCGTACCTTTTTTAAATGGAGAATCTTTGAAAGCGAACTTCATTAAAAGTAAATACGTTATGCCTGCAACTACTAAACCAACAATCCAAGCGAGTTCAACTTCAACAAATGCTGCGCCTGCACCTACAAGCATTGCAATGAGCGCACATGGATTGAATCCAGCGAATTGTCCTTCTTCGTTATAAAGTTCCTTTATATCTATTTTCTGTTTCCGCAAAATGTAATACTCGATTAGCATAATAGAAACAATTGGTCCAAGGAATGCGGAATAAATCAAGATGAACATCGCTAGACCCGCGGATGATGAGTCTTTAACTAGCACCCATGGGAACGCACCCAGAGCAAGAAGACCCGTGATCGTTACAGCAACTTTGTAGTTAACTTTTGTTAAAAGCTGGATAACATAAGCTGGTGGAATAATGTTCGCTACCATATTTACTGCAATAACCCCAAGTACGATAAATGCGGAGACACCAACAGTAATATATGGGTTATCCACAACAATTGCAAATGCTTTAACTGGATTTGAGTTACCTGTAGCAGCTGATAGCATGGCTCCAATTGTAAGCACGAAACCGTAGGCAATGACAATCGGGAAGAAGTAAAGTGATCCACGTTTAGCATCGCTTATTCCTTTCTTTAATTCCCTTGAATAGTCAGCAGCACTTAGGAAGATTGCTGCATAGTTTCCAAGGAAAACCATAATGAATCCGAAGAATGGAAGCCCCCATGTCCCTTTCGCTTGTACCCAGTTTTGAGTAATAGCTGTGCCATGCGAGTTGATTAGTATCCCAAATACATATACAAGCGCAATCATGATAACAACGGACGCCAATATTTCCACCCATTTTACGGCATGGAAACCAAACAGCGACAGAACAATTTGGAAAAGCTGCAGCGCTACAAAACAGATTGGCACGCTATCAAATGAACCACTAGTAACGACTTTCGCAATTTCATTAAGTGCTGTTCCCCCTATCCAACTTTGGAAACCATACCAAACAATCGCCGGTATCCCACGCATCAGAGAAGATATAACTGCACCCTTTATGCCAAATGACATACGGAGTTGAACTACATATGGAATCCCAGTTCTGTAACCAAGCCGATCATTTAAAGCAAAAACAGAAGAAATAATACCTATTGCAATAATAGCTGCCGCAAATGTTTGATAAATGTTCAATGTCGCAACACCGAGTGCAATTAAGCTTGCGCCAAGGGTCATATTGCCGAGATTAACCCCATCACCGATCCACATGAAGGCATAAGCAACTGATCCAACTGTTCTATCTTCTGCACCATTTGGTCGAAGCGATTGGTTATCACCAGTATCTTCAACGGGCTTCTTGTTTAATAAATCCGTTTCCAATTTCGTCGTCATCTACATCCACTCCCTTTTAATTGCGAATCTGTAGTGATTTCAACTTTTCAAAAGGCAAACCAACGAGCAGATTGTTGCAAAAAAGATCTGGTAATACTTTGATTTAGACCATTTTCACAAACATTGGACCTCCACCTCTCAAGTTTATAAATTTAATTAAGATAACAATGCAGATAAACACCTAACTAATTTGTTTCTGTATATTTTATGAGGACATTTTGTCCAAGTTGCCTAGTTAGCTTTCATTGACTAACTAATTCCCATTTTACGCCTAATGAAAACGCTTACAATTATAAAAATAAAAAAGCACCCTTCTCAGGATGCTTATATCTCCTATTCATAACGTGTCTGCTTTTTAAATGGTGAATTTTTAAATGTATACTTCATCAATAGCCAATAAACGATACCACCTGCAACGAAGCCAGTAATCCACGCTAGCTTTAATTCGATAAATGCAACAGCAGCTCCAATCACCAGGGCCCAAATTGCCGCCCAATTCACTCCATCAAAAGGACCGTCTTTAGCGTATAAATCCTTTACATCAATCTTCTGTCTGCGTAACACATAATATTCAATAAGCATGATTGCTGCAATCGGCCCTAGAAAAGCACAATACACAAGCACGAAAATATTCAAATTGCTCGCTGACTGGTCTTTAACAAGAAGCCATGGGAATGTAGCACAAGCTAGTACTCCTGTCACGATGGCTGCCGATTTATATTTAAGATTTGTAAGAAGCGTAATTACATAAGTTGGAGCAACAATGTTAGCAACCATATTCGTAGCTACCACGCCTAACACAATAAAGGCCGACATGCCGAGTTTAATATATGGATTATCCACAATTTCTGCAAATGCGGTGACCGGATTTGCATTTCCTGTAGCGGATGAAAGCATTGCGCCAATTGCTAGAACAAAGCCATATGCTATAACGATTGGTGAGAAATAGAGGAATCCGCGCTTCGTATCAGAAATTCCTGGTTTTAATTCACGTGAATAGTCAGCAGCACTAAGGAATGTTGCTGCGTAATTGCCCATGAAAATCATAATAAAGCCGAAGAACGGCAATCCCCATGAACCCTTCTCATCAATCCAATTATGTGCAATTTTGTCTGCATGCGACTGAAGTAAAATAACGAACACATAGATCAAACCAGCTCCAATGACAATTGAAGCTACAGTTCCAACCCATTTAACTGCACCGAATCCAAATAAGGATAGGACAATCTGTAAAGCTACAAGAATAACGAAACAGATAGCGATACTATCAAATTTTCCACTAGTTACTGCCTTTAAGATTTCGTTTAATGCTGTACCACCGATCCAACTTTGAACACCGTACCAAACAATGGCTGGTATAGCCCTGAACAGCGAAGCGAACACTGTCCCCTTGCGTCCAAAGGACTGCCTTAATTGAATAACATAGGGTATTCCTGTCCTATATCCCGGTCTATCATTTAACGCAAAAATAATAGAGATTATGGCAATGGCAATGCCTGCTGCCACAAATGTCTGTACCATATTTAAAGTTGCAACTCCAGCAACGATTAAACTTGCACCTAAAGTCATATTTCCTAGATTAACCCCATCGCTAATCCACATGAACATGAAAGATAACGAACCAATATGACGCTCTTTATCCGTAGTTGGATGAAGCGTCGTATCTTGTTTACTATTTTTCTTATCTGACATAAAGTTTTCCTCTTTTCTTATTAAACTCTATGAGGATATACCCTATTTAACAAAAATCATTACAGACACGGATTTATTCAGAAAAATACGAATGGGATTCTTAACTCTTTCATTGCTTTTGTTCCTTTACTAAATGCTTACGTCTATAAATTTCAAAATAAAAAACATCAATTCATAAGGCTTCTTATGAATTGACGTTCTATATTTATCTATGTCTTGTAAAGCTTCCTCCAAGAACCTCACGAACATCATGTACAACGACAAAAGCACGTTCATCCACTGTGGAAACAATTGTTTTTAAGCGCATTAATTGATATTTGTTAATAATGACATATGTCATATCTTTATCCTGTTTCAAATAACCGCCACGCCCTTTGAATACTGTGACACTCGTATTCATTTGCGCTACGAGAGCATCAGCAATATTAGCAGCTTCATCTGAAATAATACTGACAGCTTTACGGGGATCTAGACCATCTACAACCAGGTCTGTCGCCTTTTTCCCTATAAAGAGGGCAATGATCGTATACATCGTATGAAGTGGTCCAATGACGAGAAGCCCGGTCAGAACGATCAATGTATCCAATACAAAGATCGTTCTGACAAGATCCCAACCGAACGATTTTTTGCACATCTGGGCAATCAGGCTTGTCCCGCCCATTGAACTTCCTGTTCTATATATCAATCCAGATCCAATACCAATAAAGAAACCAGCAAAAATCGCAGAAGTAAGTGGATCGCCGAGCGAATCAACCCTTCCTTCTGTGATAAATATGAAGAAAGAGATGAGCGGAGCAGTCAGAATCGACAGCATAATTGACTTGCGTGGAAGTGAACGGTAACCAATTACCATCAGAACAGAAGTTAAAATAAATGTAACAATACCTGGCGACCAATCAAAAGCATAGTGAAGGATAATTGCTGCACCTGGAACACCACCTTCTGCCAAATCACTTGGTATTGCCAATACAGTTAATGCACAAGCATATATTAGGGAGCCAAACGTAACCATAGATACTTCTTTAATCAATGTTTTCATATTGTGTACCTCCTTTTTCGTTAAATCTCTCTGGATGTCCATATACGATTTTAAGGGTAGGACAGTGGTCTGTCTATATGAATTTTACTTACATTTTTAGTTATATAAAAAAAGATCAGACTGCATAAACAGTCTGACCTCTCTTGATTCTTCACACTATCTTCATTTCATACCCAAAATTGATTTTGGCTCAAGATATTCTTCAATTCCAAAGTCTCCCCATTCACGACCAATTCCGGATTGTTTAAATCCTCCAAATGGAGCTGAGAAATCGCTCTTGGCATTGTTAATAGAAATTCTTCCTGCACGAATGCTTTTTGCAACTCGCGCTAGCTTTTCTTCGTCCTTACCGACCACATAACCTGCAAGCCCATAAACCGTATCATTAGCAATCTCAATCGCTTCATCTATAGAATTACTATAGATAACGGACATAACTGGTCCAAAGATCTCTTCCTGAGCAATGGTCATATCATTACGCACATCCGTAAAGATCGTTGGTTTTGCGAAATAACCTTTATCTAATCCATTAGGCTTTCCTGTCCCACCTGCAAGCAGTGTGGCTCCCTCATCAATACCTTTTTGAATATAATCCTGTACACGATTCCAAATTTTCTCTGCAACGAGCGGTCCTGTAACTGTATCCTTATCTTGTGGATTACCAACTTTGTATTGTGGCAATGCTGTTTTCAATGCCTTTTCAAAGTCTCCTTTCATTGCTTTTGGTACGATAATGCGAGTTGCAGCCGTACATACTTGACCTGTATTCATCATAATATGATTAATTGCAGTATTTGCCGCATATTCAGGATCGGTATCATCAAGAACGATAAGTGGAGATTTACCACCAAGCTCGAGTGCTACTTTCTTAATCGTTTTCGCACCATTCTCCATAATCTTCTGACCTACACCTACTGATCCTGTGAAGGATACAAAGTCAATGTCTGGATGAGAACTGATGCCATTACCAATTGTTTCACCTGTTCCGTTCACTAGGTTAAATACCCCTTTTGGCACACCAATTTTATCGAAGATTTCAGCTAGAATAATAGCTGCAAATGGAGTCAGTTCCGCAGGCTTCAAGACCATTGGGCTACCTGCTGCAAGAGCACTCGCGATTTTTGTCGTAGTTTGATTCGTCGGGAAGTTCCAAGGTGTGATTAACCCACTGACTCCAATTGATTCTTTATAGATTGTTGAATTCTCACGTTTGTCGACAAACTGGAAATCCTTCAATTCTTTTGCTGCCTGAGTGAAATGAGCATAACCCATCTGGTAATGTATTTCTTCAGATTTTTTAATAGGAGAACCTAGTTCTTCTGTAATCACTTCAATAATTTCATCTTTGCGGTTTTTATATTCAGCTGCAATTTTTTCTAACAAATCAATTCTTTCTTCTCTTGTTGTCTGGGAGAATGTAGGGAATGCAGCGCGTGCAGCTTTCACGGCTTTATCTAGGTCTTCTTCTGTTCCAAGACTGATTTTCCCAATTACTTCTTCCGTGGCTGGATTGAGCACTTCAGCTGTTTCCGAACCAGTTGAGTCAATCCATTCACCATTTATATAATGTTGTAATTTGTTTCGCATGTTATAGGACCCCTTTTTAATAGTTTATGTAATATATGTTCCCGGCATATCCGAATCAAAACAAGTTTTTATTAATAGAAAATTCTGTTTTAAATAGTGAACTATAGTATGATGAGGATATTCAAAACAGACTGGAAGGAGTGAATCTGTGGGTACAGTACTGCTGCTCTTTGTCATATTGATGGTTACTTTAAAGAATTTTCAATCTAAGAAAAATAATTTCGCTGATTACCGAGAGTCAAGCGGTAATAATTACGTAAAGACGTTGTTAGATAAAGGATTATATGGCGAATATAAGACTTTTACAGCACTGCATAAATTACCAGGCCATAAAGCTATTTTAACAAATCTGTACATCCCGAGAAAAAACGGTACAACGACCGAAATTGACTTGGTCATGATTAATGAAAAAGGCATCTATGTATTCGAATCGAAGAATTATAGCGGTTGGATTTTCGGTGATGAAACGAGGAAGAACTGGACACAAACATTCAGCAATCGAAAAAAATTCAAATTCTTTAACCCGATTTGGCAAAATGAAGCTCATATTAATGCTCTTAAAGAACTGCTTGATCTTCATATGCCTGATTTCTATAAATCTTATATCGTATTTAGTGAGCGGTGTACCTTAAAAAAAATTCATGTAGATTCGAATCATGCATCAGTCTTAAAGCGCAATAAACTACTGTTAAATATAAAAAAAGATATGCTTACCTCTGGTAACAAATTCACAATTGATGAAGTGAATCGGCTGGAAACCATTCTTAAATTACATGCGAATGCAGATAACGAAACAAAAGAGGCTCATATTCAGAGCATTAAGCATCAGAAGAATCCTAATAACAAAGTCGTTACAATCGTCCGTCGAAAACAAGGTAAAAAATAGAGAGCTGCAAGGAGTTCTTCTCCTTACATCTCTTATTAATAAATTATCCATCTATCTAGCAATTGCTTTGACTTTAATTAATTACTGACAAGATGCTTTTCTTTTCTTTTCTTAACCTTTTTCTTTGTATAACAACAATAACAACCGCCGTCAGTAACTCTGCCCCCGGAAAAGCAAGCCAGATTGCTATTCCACCGAATAATTTTGGCAGAATTAACAACAACGGTATAAAGAACAATATGCTCCGTAATAAAATGATTATGGTCGCAGCTCGTGTACGTTTAATGGCCTGATAATATTCTGCAGAGACCATATTATAAGCAAGAAAGACATAACCAATCGCAAATAAACCCAGTCCGGTAATCGTATAAGAAAGCACCTGACCTGATGTTACACCGAATAGGAAGGCAAGCTGTTCTCCAAAAAAGAAGCTAATCAAAAATATTACTATACCAAGTATAACCCCTGTATAGATTGCATACTTCAAAAATTTCTTCGCCCGTTCAAACAGTTCTGCCCCGTAATGGAAACTGACAAGTGGCTGAATTGCTGAACCAATTGCAATGAATAACATAAGGAAAACAGCATGCAAATAGTTCACAACTGCAAATGATGTCACACCAAGTGGACCAACATAGTGCATAAATGTCACATTAAAACTCACCGTCATAACAGCGACTGTTCCTTCAGCGATAAAGCTCGGCAATCCAATGCCAAGAATATCCTTAAACATTTTCCAATCTAAACGAAAACGAACAAATCTTAAATCGCTTGCTTTTTTCAAAAAATGCATACACAACACGATAATACCGACAAACGTTGCGATTACTGTAGCATATGCAGCACCTTTAATACCCCAGCCGAACCTAAAAATAAAAATATAGTTTAGTATAATGTTCAGTACAGAATTGACTACAAGACCAGCCATAGCAAGATTCGGACTGCCATCGTTGCGGATAAAGATACTCAATATATTTTCAAGTACATATACAAGACCAAACAGAACAATAACGTGCAAATAATCAAGCACATACGGCAAAATCTTTTGATCAGCTCCAAACCATAGAGCGAGATTTTTCTCTTGCCATAAACATAAAACGATAATAATTCCTACAATAATAACAGCCCAAACAATAGCCTGGGTAAAAATAGATTTTGCCTGATGAATCTCTCCGCGTCCTTTTTCAATGGAATAAAGCGTCGCTCCACCAATACCAATCCAAAGCGATAGCGAAAGCAAAATTGAGTAAACAGGAACCGCAATATTCACTGCAGCAAGTGCTTCCTCCCCTACGCCATTACTAACAAATATGCCATCCACAAGAATGTTCACAGACATAAGCATCATGCCTAAAACAGATGGAACCAAATAGGAAACGAATAGTTTCCCAGTTGGTGTATTACTTAATTTATGTGATTGTGTTCCCATTTCTATCCACCCTTAGCATGCTATAACGCACACTCCTTATTGTAACTGCCTTGCCATGACTAACTCACCATTAATATCTAATTCATCCGTAAAGGAGAAACCAAGCTTTTTATAAAGATGAATCGCAGCCTTATTATCAGCATAAACACTTAGATAAATTGGCTGATTTCCATATTGATGTTCCACTTTCTTGATCATTGCTTTCATAAAAGATGTTCCAAGACCTATTCCCTGATATTTCTCATCAATAAGAAATCGGTCAATCCAGACCCTCTCTTGTTGACCCTCTTCGGGGAAACATCCGTACATGGCGAAGCCAGCAAGAGTTTCATCTACGTGCAGCCCAACTGGCTTATAAAGCTTACATTCCGCAGCCTCAACTAGGCATTCATACGGTGTCTCAATAAACCCTTTTTGTTCCTCAGAAATCTTCAGTTTCAAGATTTCCTTATAATTCTCATGTGTTACGTCATGAATGGTTATCATGACTTTTCAAATCCCTTCTAGTTACGTTCTCATTTTGCACATATTCGATGTGCTATAGTTAATACTAAGGTATACGGTTACTGGATAGTCAAGGAGCTGAATTTATTTGAACGAAAATCGAGGGAAATATTTCACAACTGGTGAATTTGCAGATCTATGTAATGTAAAGAAACAGACATTATTCCACTATGATGACATCGGATTGCTCTCTCCTGAATTTAAAAATCATAAAGGGTATCGCTTCTATTCTTTTAATCAATATGAGGTTTTCACTGTAATTGAGTTATTAAAGACAATGGACATGCCCCTTAAGGAGATCAAAGCTTTTATGTCAGATAAGACACCTGCCGAATTGACAAGCCTTTTAAAGAGAAAGTCTAAGGAACTCGAAAAAAAGCGAGCTGAACTTAATCAAATTCAAAAGCTCATTGATACAAAAATTGCACAAACTGAATTGGCGATTATCACGGATTTCACACAAATATACCTAGAAGATTTAGAAGCGAGACCTTTATATTTAAGTGTGCCCATTTTAAACTGTTCAGACCGAGAGTATGTAAAAATACTTTCATCTTTTAGTAAAGAAATTTCTCAGCGGAAATTAAATCTAGGCAATCCTGTAGGCGCTCTAATAGATCGCTCACAAATATTAAATCAAGATTATGAGAATTATACTTTTTTATATATAGAAGCACACAACGAGAATGTTTCAATTTTCTCAAGGCCTTCGGGGCTTTATCTAACTGGTTACCATTTAGGCAGTGAGGATACAATTGGTGAAACTTATATGAAACTGATGAATTACATGTCTGAGCATAATTTATACATTAAGGGAAACGCATACGAGGAATATATACTTGACGAAGTAGCAGTAAATGGTATAGATCACTATGTGACACAAATTCAAGTAGAAGTAGAGAGGGAAGGCAATAAGCCCTGAAATTGCTTTTTTTCACAGACAAAATCAAAAAATCAACTTGAATTTTATTTCGAACAGATAATAAAATCCCCTGCGAAATACAAATTCGCAGAGGAACCAAAATTTTTACTGATAGTTAACTATAGCTGGAGCAGGATCAAGCTGAAGAACTTGCTTAGGTGTCATGAGCGGGACATCATTTTTATGAAACAGCTTAAATCCTCCATATTGGATTGGTTCGTTTTTCACAAGTTGCCCATACACACTTTGTTTGACAGCAGCATCTCCAAAGCCGTCATAATTTAAGGGAACCTGGACATGCTTAGTCGGATGAATCTCATTCTTATTTCGTACGATACCCCCAGCAAATTGGTGAACGAGCACAACTTTATCTGGTAAATTATTGCGTTTCACGAGGTCATCTACATATTCGACAGCCTTTTGAATGTCAGCACCTTCAACATGACCTAAATCTTCGCCGGGTACTTGACCAGGACCGACACTATACTCGGTATCAATTGCCAGATGAACATTCGGCAGTTTCAAATATTCATCTACTTCTTTTACAGCTTGCATTACGTCCGCTCTTCCAAGTTGAACATCTAGCATAAGCAATACATCATGTTTCTTAGCAAGCTGCACATACTCATCAATTACCTTCTTAGATGGAGGGGTAATATATAAACCTCCTGGACCTGGACTGCGCTGGGCAACAGTCGCTATGAGCTCAATTGTTGGAATAGCTGGACGTTCGGGATCCAGCTTGGAATAGACAGCAGCCTGTTCTTTCAACTTACGCATTGTTTCTTCAGGACTTTGCTCTCCTAATATCCCCATATTTTCAGAGAGGGGTGTGCCGTAATAAGCCACGAGGCGATTATTTTTCAAAGGGCCATTAGATAGATCCTGCTTGCCCTTAAGCAAGGTTTGTCCAAGTGGCACACTTCTCGATTTTTCTCCCCCACGTGCTTCATAAGACGGCATTTCTTTTTTTTCTTCCTCAGAATAATTACTTACTAATTTCTTCGTTCCTTTTACAGGTTCAATTGCCTTATATGGAACGCTGTATGGTGTTTTGATCCGTTCAGGTCCTAACTTTAATCCTGGCTGTGCTTTAGCTAAATATGTATCGCCATCACGTGCTTCATCATTACCACATGCTGATAGTACAAGCATACCTGTCGTTATAAGCATACTTATAATTATACGTTTCTTTTTCATTTCCACACTCCTCTTGCTTCACGGCTGTTTTTAATAATTTGTCTAAGAGTCTTGCGAAAAATTATTCCCTTTAAAGCTGTAATTAAACTTCATTTCAAATCAAAAAGCACAGCATATCAAATTAATATGCCGTGCATAGTTTCATCTTTATTATTCTTTAATTTTACAACTGATAGATGTTATATCGGCATCACAACATCTGTATATTCAGCAAAATAGCAATTTCTTTTCGTTTCTCGTCAAACGATTTTATACATTTAAGATTAGCAAGCATGCCTTGGAATACGTAGCGATCATAGTCATCCTTATGGAATTCTTTTATAAGAAATTGCAAAACGCCTCTCAATCCTTCTTTCTCCTTATTATCGATTGAAATAGAATTAAGCTGCTTTTCCATATTAGAAAGGATATTTAGCACTTTCTCTTTAGTAGAAATAGGGATCCAGTCACCCGGACATACGTTTTGGAATATGTCACTATGCGCAACTGGTAGCTCTCCTTGTCTAAGCGCCCCAACAAGTTCATCCAAACGATTCATCAGATAATCTGGGATCCTCTTGGCATCTACTTTCGAATCAAGGAAGAGAATTGCCGATAGATAACTTTTTCTAATCCCTTCAACTGTCAAAATTAGATCACCAAAATATTCTTTAATATCCGGACCATAAACTGATTCTAGACTTTTTTCATACCAAGAAATCGTTTCTTGCTGTAACGAAGTCATGAATTCTCGCAAATCTTTATTAATTGAAAAACTTTGTTCACGCAAATACATTACGATAAAGGATTTTTGCTTTTCTACTAGAATAAAAGGCGCATACAACTGCTTCTTCATTTTCTCTCTAGGGGAAAGTTGCTCTCGCTCTACATCATCCATCCATTTCTGTACTTCCTCAAAATAATGCTTAAAAATGGCTATATGCAGTTCTTCCTTAGAAGAGAAATAATTATAAAATGCCCCTTTTGACATATTACAGGCCTTAACAATATCTTGAACGGACGTTTGATGAAATCCATTTTTTGCAAACAATCGAATAGATGTAAGCAAAATATCCTGCTTTTTTTGTTCCTTCACTTAGATCCCCCTCTCTCATTAAATTGACCAGATAGTCATATGTAAATATTTTTTTATTTCGATGATTTTTGTTGTAATTAAACGTTTTAACATCTATCATTATAGAGATATATGACCACTCAGTCAAAACACATTATATTTCCGACCCACTGGTCAATACATAGAAGGAGTGTAACATGTGCGAAAAATAATTAATTTTTCAATGAACAACAAATTTGCCATTTGGATTTTGACCCTAATGGTTATTGTTGCCGGGCTGTATTCTGGACTCAACATGAAACAAGAAACGATGCCGAATATCACTCTGCCCAACATCTCTGTTATAACCACTTACCCGGGAGCTGCCCCCGATGAAGTCGCAGAGAAAGTTACGGAACCGATTGAGCAACGCATTCAGAATTTAAGCGGGGTAGAACTTGTTAGTTCAAATTCACTCGCAAATGCTTCATCCATACAGGTAGAATTCGATTTCGATACAGATATGGATCAGGCTGTTAATGATGTGAAAGAAGCATTATCAGATATCGAACTTCCAAGCCAGGTGAAAGCTCCTGAAGTAACACGCTTAAGCTTCAACGCCTTCCCTGTCCTTGCTCTTAGCATGAGTGATTCAAATCACTCTTTGAAAGACCTGACGCAAAGAGTAGAAAAAGATGTAGTGCCTACGTTAAAAGGAATTGATGGTGTCGCTGATGTCCAAGTAACTGGACAACAGCTTGAGAAAATCACTCTCGACTTTGACCAGAAAAAGTTAGCAAAATACGGACTCACTGAAGATACTGTTGAAAAGATTATCCAAGGCTCGAATATTTCGTATCCACTCGGCCTGACGAATTTCGATAAAGACGTGAAAAATCTCGTCATAGACGGTAACACTGCTTCATTAGAGAATTTGAAAAAACTCGAGATTCCTGCAGTACCTAGTCAAGGAGCAGCGAATCCTCAATCTGCACCACCAGCAGGAGACCAAAATGGTCAAAAGCCTACAACTGGAGCTTCTGCTCAGATGGACAGTGCTCAAGGTGCACCGTCAGGCGAACAGGCTCAGGCACCAGCCAATGCAAAAATCCCGACAGTTCAATTACAAGATCTTGCCAAGATTAAACTTGTTGGTGAAGCAGAATCTATTTCTAGAACAAATGGTGAAGAATCGATTGGTATCCAAATTGTGAAGAGTTCCACCGCCAACACAGTCGATGTCGTTAACCAAGTAAAAGACAAAGCGGAGAAATTTGAAAAAGATTATGGTCTTACAATAGCTACAACATTTGACCAAGGTGAACCAATTGAGAAATCGGTTAGTACAATGCTTGATAAGGCATTGTTTGGAATCCTGTTCGCTGTTGTGATTATTCTTCTATTCCTAAGAAGCTTCAAGACAACGATCATTTCGGTCATTTCTATTCCATTGTCGTTGCTTATGGCAATCTTTATACTCCATCAGATGGATATTACTTTAAATATCCTTACCTTAGGAGCATTGACCGTAGCAATCGGCCGAGTCATTGATGATTCGATTGTTGTTATGGAAAACATTTATCGCAGAATGGCACTACCTGGAGAACAACTTCGCGGCAAAGCACTTGTACGTGAAGCGACAAGACAAATGTTTACACCTATTTTCTCGTCTACTATTGTAACGATTGCAGTGTTCCTGCCTCTTGGTCTAGTAAGTGGACAAGTCGGTGAACTATTCCTGCCATTTGCACTTGCAGTAGTCTTCGCCCTAGCTGCATCTTTAATCGTTGCCGTAACACTAGTACCAATGCTTGCTCACTCCTTGTTTAAGAAACAGCTCTATGCAGAAGGAACTTTGAAAGCCAAGCATGAAGAAAAACCTAGCAAAATGGCAAATGGCTACAAACGAATTTTGAATTGGACATTGAATCATAAACTCATCACATTCGGTAGTTCCATTGTCATCCTTGTTCTAAGTTTGTTCCTATTGCCACTCATTGGCGCAAGCTTCTTGCCTGATGAGGAAGAGAAAATGATTATGGCAACATATAGTCCTGAGCCAGGACAGACAAAAGAACAAGCTGAGAAGGCTGCCTCGAACGCAGAGAAGATTATTGGCAAACGCGAAGGCGTTACAACTTATCAGTATTCCCAAGGTGGCGGCAGTCCAATGAGCGCTATGATGGGTCCTGGAGGCGACAACTCTGCTCTCTTCTTCATTGAATATGATGACAAGTTCGATAAGTTCGAAGGTGAAGATACGAAGCTTATTGATAAACTAAATAAGGAAACTAATCAAGGTGAATGGAAGAGTATGGACTTCAGTGGTACAGGTTCAAGCAACTTGAGTCTCTTCGTCTATGGTGATGACTTAGAATCCATTCAAAAAGCTGCTGATAAAATCATGCCAATTCTTGAGAATAATAAAGATCTTGAGAAGGTAGAATCCAGCCTTTCAGAAGCATATGATCAATACACACTTGTAGCAAACCAGAAGAAACTTGCACAGAATGGTTTGACTGCTGCACAAGTTGGTATGCAGCTTGCTAAAGT
>Ga0153999_1000392_pt1 | contig 19667 bp, 17 predicted proteins | sample TSNC083MetaG_FD_104675 | JGI IMG/M metagenome (GOLD analysis project Ga0153999, IMG submission 104675) | Attine ant fungus gardens microbial communities from North Carolina, USA - TSNC083 MetaG | ecosystem: Host-associated > Fungi > Mycelium > Unclassified | place: USA: North Carolina, Lumber... | reverse complement strand
TCGGGACCAAGGGAGATTAATAGAATTGCTGCTTTTTGCTTTCCTGTCAGTCCTTTTTTCTGTCTGGCCATACAGTTCCCCCCTTAATCTTCCGAGATCCAGCTTCTCAAAAGCTTGGAGAACTCTTCCGGTTTTTCTTTTGCCATTTTTTCTAGTTGTTTGCGTTTCGCTGTAGCTTCAGATTCTTCAGGTTTGATATCAGACACTTCCTCTTCACCTGGGGCAGCAGCCATATATTCTTCTTCCTCGTAATACTCTTCTTCATTATTTCTTCTCTTTCTAATTACTAGAATGATGACCACGATAATTGCTGCGACTACTAGTCCACCTACGATATACATCCATAACGGTGTACCTGTATCCTCTGGAGCACTATTTTCCGGAGCACCATTAAACGGTTCGAAAACTATAGATATCTTTTCCTCAGGATCAATTTCCCCATATTCTTTGTCAATCGAAGTTGTAATCATTGAGTTTAAAATGGAATTGATGCCATCCTCAACATTGGTCTGCTCCTGTCTATTTAGTAGCTGAACATCGTCTCCGTCCTTTTTAACGATGCTATCAACAGCAACCTGAATACCAAGATCACGTACTTTGTAAGGACTTTCGACTATATCTTTTCTAATTTTGTTGAATTCGTTGTTAACCGTTTCTTTTACTAGCTTATAGTCACCATTTTCATCGGTCTCTGTAGCCTGGTATCCTGGTACATCTTCCTCACCTGTTCCTGCAACTCCGCCTTCGCGCGGCTTCCCTGAATAAGTTTCGTTGACAGTTTCGATGCTTACTGGCAAACCTTCCATATTCTCTAGGTCAACAGGTTCCACGAGATTTTCTTCACGATTTTCTTTCGTAAAGTCCACATCTGCTGTGACGGAAACAATCGTTTTCTCTTGGCCAACCATAGCTCCAATCATTTGCTGCAAACGACGCTGAATATCACGTTCAATATCTTTTTTCACAGCTTGTTGGCTGGCATAATCGGAAAAATCACCTTTTTCAGATGAATTTTGATCAAAATACTCAAAATATTGATTCATAATGACGATATTATCTTCAGGGAGATTAGGAACCGCTTTAGAGACAAGATGATAGAGTGCATCTACCTGATTCCCCTTGAATTCGTATCCTGGCTTCGTGTTCAAGACGATGGAAGCACTTGCATCCTCGCCCTTTTCACTTACATATAATGACTCTTTAGGCATGTTAATCATGACCTTCGCATCATGGATACCGTCAATTCGTTTAATAAGATTAGATAATTCCGTTTGTGTGGCGTCAAGTTTCATCATGTCAAATTCATTATCAGTGATACCCCAAGAGGCGTTCTTACTGAAGAATGAATAATCGATATTCCCACTGGCCGGTATGCCTTGCCCTGCCAAATCTACTAGCAGTGAATCTGCGCTTTCTTCTGGAACATTAATCGTAGCTCCGTTGTCTTTAATTTCATAAGGAATCCCTCTTGTATCTAGCTCTGTCTTAATCTGACTGACTTCTTGTACAGTAAGATTGCTATAAAGCGGTACAAAGGTAGATTTTCCGGATGCCCAGATTAGCACTCCGATCAGCAGAATAGCGAGAAGGCTGGACACGGCAAGCAGAATTTTCTGCCCTTTGGATCGATTTTTCCAAAGTTCTTTCGCCTTGTTTATATATAAGATCAACTTCTCTTTCATAGGTCCCCTCCACCAAATACCGCAACACTGCTTTTTTTAATCATATTTTTATGTAGCTGCCGACCGGAGTGAATCCGATGCTCAGTGGCAGTTTATACTTGCATTCTCATTATTTCGTTATAGGCATCAATTGCTTTTTTCTGCATTTGCACAGCCATTTCCAGCATAATGCTCGACTTTTGCGAAGCAATCATGACATCATGCAGATTCTCAATCTTGCCACTGGTAAAAGCTTCTGTCTTCAAATCAGAATCATTCTGTGCTTCATTAACTTGATCTATTGCGGACTTTAGAACCTTACTAAAATCTGTTTTATTTACTGTACTCTTTGGCTCGAGACCAGTGTTCGGCTGAATACCAGAAACTCCAGCATTTAGAACTGATTCTATCAATAAAATCATTCCTTTCTATGACTATTATTTTAAAAAGTCGTCCTTATTTACCGATTTCCAATGCTTTCATTAGCATTCCTTTTGTTGCATTCATAGCCGTGACATTCGCCTCATAAGATCTTGTTGCGCTCATGAGATCAACCATTTCCTTTAACGGATCCACGTTTGGCATTTCGACATATCCATCTTCATTCGCATCGGGATGAGCAGGATTATAGGCTAACTTAAACGGTGTCTGATCCTCTTCTATACGAGTAGCTTTGACTCCTTGACTACCTGTTCCTGTTCCTTGAGCCTTGGAAAGGAATGAACTGAAACTTTTATCAGCTGGTGTGAACGATACCATTTTTCGTCTGTATGGAATTGCATTTCCTTCTTCATCAAACGAGGCTCTCGTTGTATTCGCATTTGCCATATTAGAAGAGACAACATCCATTCTGAGCCTTTGTGCAGTAAGCGCACTAGCACTTGTATTAATACCTCCAAAAATAGACATGATCAGCTTCCACCTCTCAAGACACTTTGTATACTTTTAAATTTCCCACTTATACGATCCGTAAGTCCTTGGTAGTATATCTGGTTTTTTGCAAGTTCTGTCATTTCCTTATCAATATCTACATTATTTCCGTTATTGTTGTAACTTCCACCTGTTTTTTGGAATACGCGATACCCTTTTGAGGACTCTTCACTAAAAGACAGATGTCTAAAATCTGTTCGCTTTGCTTCTAAAGAACTTAATTCCCCATTTAATATTTCTTTAAAAGCTACACCTTTTGCCTTATAGTTCGGCGTGTCGACATTTGCAATATTGTTGGCTATTGTATTGTTTTTTGCAGAAGCTAAATCGAGTGAATTTTGCAGTTTTTGAATTGTTCCTCCAAATAAGTCCATAATGTACCAACACCTCAAACCCTTTTTTAATAATCATGTAATATTATAAAACATATTCTATATAAAATTATATTTTCCTTCTTACTTTAATAATAAATATATTGAATGATCCCCCAACCTATAGGCCCACACAAAAAAATGAATAGCAGGTCCATAATTACTATATCATCTTAATTAAAAAGGTGCATTAGATTTTTGGGTAAAAATATAACATTCGGTTTTTGATTTTAGGTAAATTAGACTAACTTGTATATAAATAATCCTACTATTAGTATATATCATATAATATGTACAGAGTACATGAATTACACAAAAACCCTACATAATTTTATTATGTAGGGTTTTTTTACCATTTAGTGCATTATTTAGATCTTAGTTTTTCAAGCTCTACTAGGAATTTATCATTCAATACTTTAATATAAGTACCTTTCATTCCTAATGAACGTGATTCAATTACGCCTGCACTTTCAAGCTTTCTAAGTGCGTTAACAATTACTGAACGCGTAATACCAACGCGATCCGCAATCTTACTCGCAACAAGCAGACCTTCTTTACCATTCAACTCTTCAAAAATATGATCAATTGCTTCTAATTCACTGTATGATAGTGAACCAATTGCCATTTGTACAACTGCTTTACTGCGTGCTTCAGTTTCGATTTCGGCAGCCTTTTCTTGAAGAATTTCCATTCCAACAACAGTCGCACCATATTCCGCCAAGATGAGATCATCTTCTTCAAAGCTGTCATTCAACCGACCTAGAATTAAAGTACCCAAACGTTCACCGCCACCTATAATTGGAACAACTGTCGTTAAAGCATTCTTGAACAGTTCACTGTTTTCAATCGGGAAAACTGTATGGCGATTCTCAATATCAAGATTCGCTGTTGTTTCATGTACAGTAAACAAGTTTTCTGTATAGCTCTCTGGGAATTGACGGTCTTCGAGCATTTTCGTCATGCGCTCATTTTCGATTTCCTGATTAATTGCAAAACCAAGCAATTTGCCACGACGGCTTACTACAAATACATTCGCTGTAATAACATCTCTAAGTGTAGCTGCCATTTCTGTAAAGTTTACGGGTTTGCCTGCTGATTTCTGCAACATGGCGTTAATTTGTCTAGTACGTTTAAGCAATTCCATTTTTTTGAATCCTCCAATTTAGTTGAGAGCCGACAGCCTAATAGCTGCCGTGTCTTCGATGTCTATAATATAAAACGACTAAGGTCTTTATTCCTTGCAATATCACTTAGTTTTTCATTTACATACGCTTCGGTAATTTTAACTTCTGTCATGTGAACATCTGGTGCTTCAAAAGAAAGATCTTCGAGAAGCTTTTCAAGAATTGTATGCAATCTCCGTGCCCCAATGTTATCAGTTTCCTGATTTACCTCAAAAGCAATTTCGGCTAGTCTGGCTATAGCTTCGTCAGTGAACACGATATTTATTCCTTCTGTTTCTAAAAGAGCTGCATATTGCTTAAGCAGTGCGTTAGAGGGTTCCTTCAAAATGCGCTTGAAATCGTCTACAGAGAGTTTTTCTAATTCTACACGGATCGGAAAACGTCCTTGCAATTCTGGAATTAGATCAGATGGTTTGGCCATGTGAAAAGCACCAGCAGCTACAAATAGCATATAATCCGTTTTTACAGGACCATACTTAGTAGTAACGGTCGAACCCTCAACTATAGGCAAGATGTCACGTTGCACGCCTTCTCTTGACACATTGGCAGAATGTTCACCTTTTGCTGCTACTTTATCAATTTCATCAATAAATATAATCCCTGATTGTTCTGCACGTTCGACAGCTTCTTGAGCGACTTCTTCCGTATCAACAAGCTTCTGAGCTTCTTGCTGAGCAAGAAGCTTTCGTGCTTCAGATACCGGAACACGACGATTTTTTTTCTTTTTTGGAATAAGAGAACCTAGGGCATCATTCATATTCATACCCATTTGCTCCATTCCAGAACCTTGCAACATATCAAACATTGAAGACGGCGACTGATCTTCCGTCTCAATTGTCACCATATGATCTTCCAATTCTCCAAGATCAAGCTGATGCTTTATTCGCTTTCGCTTGTTCTTAATCTCTTCCGTCCCATGGTCTTCATCACGGTTCTCCTCAGGTTCAGCACCGCTACCTGCAAAAAGCATTTCGAATGGATTTTTCATACCGTTGGATTTTTTCTCTTCTGGCACAAGCAGTTTGACAAGCTGTTTATTCGCTTCTTCTTCCGCTTTGTCTTTTACTTTTGCCATCTTCTCTTCTTTAATCATACGAGCAGACATTTCTACAAGGTCACGGATCATAGACTCCACATCCCGGCCGACATAACCGACTTCTGTATACTTTGTTGCTTCTACTTTAATAAATGGTGCACCTGCAAGTTTAGCGAGACGTCTAGCTATTTCCGTCTTACCAACCCCTGTTGGACCAATCATTAGTATGTTTTTGGGAACAATTTCATCTTTCAATGCACTATCAAGTTTTGTTCTGCGATACCTGTTCCTTAGAGCAACTGCTACAGATTTTTTCGCCTTGGACTGGCCTACAATATAACGATCAAGCTGCTCAACAATCTGTTTAGGTGTCAATTCCATTGCCATGCTGCCGTTCCGCCTCCTTTTATTTAGAGAACTTCCAGTACAAGCTGGTGATTTGTGAAGACACAAATATCCGCTGCAACGCCAAGCGCGGCTTTTGCAATTTCATCGGCTTTTAAATGTGCTGCATGTTGTTTTAGTGCTCTTCCCGCACTAAGTGCAAAATTCCCGCCTGAACCAATGGCAAGAATACCATCATCCGGTTCAATCACTTCGCCTGTTCCAGAAACAAGTAACATATTGTTCTGATCCATTACAATAAGCATCGCTTCTAACTTACGAAGCACCTGATCACTCCGCCATTCTTGCGCTAATTCAACAGCTGCTCTTGATAAGTTTCCATCAAATGCTTCTAATTTGGATTCGAATTTCTCAAATAACGTGAATGCGTCGGCAACAGAACCCGCAAAACCGGCTAAAACCTTACCATTAAAAAGTCTGCGAACCTTTTTAGCAGTATGTTTCATGACAACTGAATTACCTAGCGTAACTTGACCATCACCACACATAGCCGCACGGCCTTCATGCATAATGGCAAAAATCGTTGTAGCATGCATTTCATTACCCAAAAGAATCACCTCTCACACTCATTTACAATTCTGCCCTTGGATGACTGTTCATATATACCTTACGCAACTGGTCCTTGGTAACATGCGTATAAATTTGTGTAGAAGAAAGACTACTATGCCCAAGCAACTCCTGTACAGAACGCAAATCTGCACCTTCATTCAGCAAATGTGTTGCAAATGTGTGCCGCAACTTATGTGGATGTACATGAATAGAAAGAGCTGTCTTGTCGACCATTTTCTTCAAAATCATTCTAATGCCGCGTTCAGTAAGTGCAGTACCTCGTGCATTTAGAAATACACGATCCGTCTTCTCATTAGCTTTTTGAGAAAGCATTACCCTTCCTTCAGATATGTAACGTTCTAAAGCAGTATGAGCATATTGACCAAACGGCACATATCGTTCTTTGCCACCTTTACCATTAACGAGCATTGAACCCACCTCAAAGTCAATACGTGAAAGCGTCAGCCCTGCAGTCTCACTTACACGTAATCCTGCTCCATATAAAGTTTCCAATATCGCCTGATCTCTTTGTCCAAGCGGATCAGTGAGATCATTCACTTCAAAAAGAGCGTTCACCTCTTCTTTATATAGAAAACCAGGTACAGGTTGGCTTTTTTTAGGTTGCGTGAGTGAAACAAATGGATTGACAGAAGTAATCTCTTCTCTTTCCAAGAATCTAAAAAAGCCGCGCAAACTAGATATCTTTCGTGATACCGTTCTGCGACTCAGCTTCTTTTCGTACAATTCGGTTAAAAAAAGGCGGGTGAAATGCTGGTCAATATCTTCAAGGTTCTTAAGACCTTCTGTTTCCATGAACAGAATAAATTCTTCTAAATCTTTGATATATGACTTCACCGTATGTTCTGAAGCATTTTTTTCGATTTGCAAATACTTTTTGAACATATATTTCAGTTGCACTTTATCTGCAGACATCATTGCTTCACCTCTTTTTCAACGGTATAAATCATACCATACAGGGCTTATAAGCGCAATAAATTTAACAAAATTGTAACAAGATTCAGAAATGACACATATATTAATCAATTTATAACTTTCGAACCTGTGCACGTCATAATAAAACATTACCAAAGAGGAATTATAGACCTTTCATTTCTAATAGTCAAACAATAAAACTTTCCATTTAGATATATGTTTTTTTTATGTTATTTATTCAAAATATTCATTTCTCTAATTTGATTTCTCGTTTTTTCTGACCCTAATTCGAATATCTTTCTATACAGCCTTACTAGCTCTATATCATAGGCAGCTCTCCTATCATCTACTCCCCATTCATCAAACGGCTTGGCCAAAAAACCAAGTGCACCAAATGTTTCACGATTTTGAGCATGAAATAGTTCCTTGATTTCTTCTATTTCTTTCTCGTCTGCAATAATTTCATATTCAATCCCACTGTCTGGAATAGACATTGTTCTTATATCTTGCGTATCAATTGTTACAAAATAATATTTCTTGCCACCCATTCTGATAACCTCCTTTTACCAGAGTTCTTCCCGTTCTAAAATTGTTAAAACATTTACACAACGACAAAAGGACTGCCATTAATTAATGGCAGTCCTTTTATCAAGAGGTCTGTGCACTTTCTTTATATTCACATTCGGTGCACTGAATTTGTGTATCTTTTTTATTTTTCTTTTCAACAAGTAAGCCCGAACACTTAGGACATGGTCTGGCTACTGGTTTATCCCACGAAACAAAATCGCAATCTGGGAATTTGTCACAACCATAGAAAATACGACGTTTCTTTGATTTTCGTTCAACGACATTGCCTTCTTTACATTTAGGGCATTTTACGCCAATTTCTTTAAGAATTGGCTTTGTGTTTCGACACTCAGGGAAATTAGAACAAGCAAGGAATTTGCCATAACGCCCCATTTTATAAACCATTTCATGACCGCATTTCTCACAGTCAATTCCTGCAGGTTCATCTCTAATTTCGATTTTGTCCATTTCACTTTCGGCTTTTTCCAACCTTTTTGCAAAGCCTTGGTAGAAATCGTCAATTAAATTAACCCATTTTGTCTCTCCATCTTCTATCGTATCCAGATCACCTTCCATTTTAACAGTGAAATCTGCATCAATAATCTCAGGGAAGAAGTCCTGCATAATCTCTATTACGATAGTACCGAGTTCTGTTGGTATAAATCGTTTATTATCCATGCTGACATAGCCACGTCTTTGAATCGTGTCTAATGTCGGTGCATATGTTGAAGGTCGTCCAATGCCTAGTTCTTCCATCGTCTTTACAAGTCTCGCTTCGGTATAACGTGGTGGTGGCTGTGTAAAATGCTGACTCGGCTTAATTTCTTTTGCATTTACTTTCATGCCTTCTTCAAGCGCTGGAAGAAACTTTTCTTCTTCCTTTTTATTATCATCGCTACCTTCAACGTATACTTTCATGAAACCTTTGAACTTCACCTTAGATCCCGTTGCTCTAAATTCAACGCTTCCGTTTAATAAATGAACAGTCATTGTGTCCATCACTGCCGGTGCCATTTGGCTTGCTAGGAAACGTTCATAAATTAACTTATACAACTTTAATTGATCATTGGAGAGTATTCCTTTTAAAGACTGTGGTTCCCTAGCTACAGCAGTCGGACGTACCGCTTCATGCGCATCCTGAGCGCCTTCTTTTTGTTTGCTAGCAGCGGCTGTGCCAAGATATTCTTTTCCATATTTCTCTTCAATATGAGCAATTGCTTCATTCTTAGCAGTTTGCGAGATACGGGTTGAATCGGTCCTCATATAAGTGATAAGGCCTGTAATACCACCCGCTTTTTTACCAAGATCAATTCCCTCATATAATTGTTGAGCAACCATCATGGTCTTCTTCGCTCGGAAATTTAATTTGCGAGCCGCTTCCTGCTGGAGAGAGGAAGTAGTAAACGGAAGAGATGGGTTTCTTTTCCTTTCACGTTTATTAACTTTATCAATTGCAAACTCCTTAGCAGGCATTTGCTTCATAACTTCTTTTACATCGTCTTCTGTCTTCAGTTCATGTTTCTTACCATCCAAGCCATAGAAGCTGCCTTCAAATTCTTCCGTTTCTTTCTCGAAAAGGGCTTCTATCGACCAGTATTCTTCTGGATTGAAACTTTCAATTTCACGTTCACGGTCGAGGATCATCTTGACTGCAACTGATTGTACACGTCCTGCACTTAAGCCTTTTTTTACTTTTTTCCATAATAATGGACTGATATTGTAGCCAACAAGTCGGTCAAGGATTCTACGTGCCTGCTGAGCATCCACTAGATTAGTATTAATAGATCTAGGATGTTTAAATGACTCTTTAATGGCATCTTTTGTGATCTCATTAAAAACAACACGGCAATCCGAATGTTCGTCCACATTTAATATATGAGCTAAATGCCACGCAATTGCTTCCCCTTCTCTGTCGGGGTCAGCTGCGAGATAGATTTTCTTGGCTTTTTTTGCTGCCTTCTTTAAATCTTTAAGAATATCGCCTTTACCGCGTATCGTAATGTATTTGGGTTCGTATAAATTTTCAACATCTACACCCATCTGACTCTTTGGCAAATCACGGATATGCCCCATAGATGCTTTCACTGTATATTTCTTTCCTAGGTATCGCTCAATCGTCTTTGCTTTCGCTGGCGATTCCACGATTACCAGATAATCTGACATATTCATTGCCTCCCAATTGAGGTTACTGTGATATATTTGGAAATCTTCACTAATAGTAAATGTTTTGCTTTGTAGAGTAAAGTGTTTTAATTATTTACATCTTGAAATTACAGGCTTTTCTCGTATCAATTAGTTATCAACGATCCTAAAATAGCGCATTCTCCCTCAGTCATTTTTGGGGGAACAATCGGGGACTTTTATTAATGGTAGACAGACGTTCATCTCTAACCTCACTACCTTCTATCTTCTAGTTCCCAACGAAATTTCCTTCTTTAAATAGCTTGTATAAATAAAATCTAATACTAATTTGTCATACCTTCAAATTTCACTTAACAATATCGGTATCTCTACAATTGTTAATTTTAATAACGCACAAACTAACTTTTATACATTTTCTTTCTCTGTTTAAGTATTTTGTAAACCTTGTTCACCTTAGCAAGAGCATACCGTGGTTTTATTGATTCGTCAAAGTCTCTTTCAAAAAAACGTAGGATGCATTATATTTAAGATACTGATGTTCACTAATAAAAAACTGCTTTTGATTGATTTTATAGAATTAGAAAATAGCCATCCTTTTAGGCGGCTATTGTATAGTAACACCCAGTGTGTTTTCCGTTCCGACTTCGGTATTTTCTTCGTTCCTTGGTAATAGCAAATTCCAACATCTATCCACTCCCTTAATTCTTCCTTTAGCTTTTAAAATAAAACCACCTATTTTCTGTACACTCATCCCTCTGCGTCCAGCCTTATATTCAGGAGTCAGTTCATTTACGCCACTGCTCAATTCCTCAAAATACCTTTTGCCTTTAACCGGATTGATTGCTCCTGTCCGTTTGTCTTTCCTACGTTCATTTACTACCCATTACATGTTCCAGTAATTCTTTCTCATATTGACCCCCTAAAATATAAAAGGACACCAAGCTCTAAAAAGGTCTAAACCTACTCAAAAGTTTGATGTCCTTCGGTTTTTCCGTAAAGACTGTTATTTTTTGGTGTCTTACATATTTTCTTTAATTCGAAACAGACTAATACATAAACTTATGAAAATCCAGGAGCCTGCTATGCGAAAAAATATCTTTGTTGCTTTTGTATTTATTGCCATTTCTTTATATTGGACAACCTGCTTTAAAAACGTACAAGCCACAACTAAAAGTCGTGAAGAAGATGAAAAAACAGGCCATATTATTTGGGAAACTAAAACAGATAAAAAAATGGTTGCTATTACATTTGATGATGGACCTCACTCCCAATACACAGATCAAATATTAGACGTACTAGACAAGTACAAAGCCAAATCAACTTTTTTTGTAATGGGTGATCATGCGAGAAAATTCCCTGATATCATAAAGCGTCAAAGCGATGAAGGCCACGAGGTCGCAAATCATTCGTATAACCATTGTTATGGGAAATTTGATAACCTAGATCAAGAAATAAAGCGTACTACAGATATCATCGGGCAATTAACTGGAAATCGTTCAGCTTTGTTTCGCCCAGTAGGTGGCTTATATAATGACTTCCTAATAAACACCTCTAGAAATAACAATCACCTAGTCGTCATGTGGTCGTGGCACCAAGACACCTATGATTGGAAAAAGCCTGGAGTAAATAAAATTGTAAACAAGGTGACTTCTGGTATTACTCCGGGAGATATTATTCTTATGCATGATGGCGGTGGTGACCGAAGTCAGACTGTGAAAGCATTGGATAAAATTTTAAAGCTTCTTTCTAAAGATGGATATGAATTTGTAACAGTTTCCGAACTGTTATATAGATCAAATTCTATATTTCCTGATTTTGTCGAAAATCAATTCAAGCAGCATGTAAAATTTCTCTCCAACTAACTGCTGATTAGATGCTAAAAACATTTTCGAAATTACTGCTACTCTTCCAGACGGACACACTCACTACTATCTAAATCGAGCAACTTGTTTCTTTGTCAGACAATAGAGTCCTGTCCGTACTGACTTAAGCACTGTTTTGTTTTACTGCCACCAAAGAAATATATGTTACAGCGGCAATTCTCATGGAAACATGTTGCACTAAATCTAAATGTATTTTCAATGAAGTTTGCAAATGGTTTACAACTGAAATAGGACGATCTAATATTCATCATTCTGCAGAATGGTAATCCAATTATCGCAATCTTTTTGGGCAATGCTAGCACAAGAGTCTGCAAAAAGGCAGGCCTGAAAAGATTCACCGCGTACGGTTTACCACATACCAATACAACAATTTTTGATTGCTAAACTTATCTTGGCAAAAATCATTACGAATCACTTGTAAGCTGATCCTGTTTTCAGTGATGGATTGAGATAGTTCGAGGGAATTCAAGTGAGATTTGGGGGAGATTTCGAAAGAAATTTCCCCTAACTCTTATGTATCAAGGGACACAAGATTCTTGGGAATTTCTAATAGTAAATACATCATTCGATTTTATCAAATCAATTTGTTATTTGTTTCACATATTGGATTAACTGTGCTTTACCAAATGCTGTCCAATCTTTTTCTATCTCAGTACCGCATTCTACGAGTTTTGCACCTTGTCTTATCAGCTCGTGGCAACCTTTTGACTGCTCTATAAATGCTGATCCAGGCATTGCATAAACCTCTCTCCCTTGATCAAGTGCTTGGTCAACTGTAATCATTGTACCACTGCGTTCTAAAGCCTCTATCACAACAGTTCCAAAGGTTAGGCCGCTAATAATACGATTCCGTTCAGGAAAATGATGTTTCCTAGGTGTTTGATTTGGAGGATACTCAGACAATAGCAATCCGTTTTCAACAATAGAATGCGCAATTCGCTGATGTTCTTTTGGATAAAGCGATTCGAATCCTGAACCAAGCACAGCAATTGTTTTCCCTTGATTAAGAAGCGTTCGTTCATGAGCAAAATAATCAATGCCTTTAGCCAAGCCACTGACAATAGACCAGCCAGACCTAGCAAGCGGGTCTACAATTGAAGATGTTTTCTTGTAACCATCAGTGGATGGTTTGCGTGTTCCAATAACACTTATTGCAGGTTGAATTCCTAACAGTGCATGGCTTCCGATTGCATATAAAACTAGGGGTGGATCTTTAATTTGACGCAGCAACTGCGGATAGATACTGTCGAAATAGGTGAATATATAGTACTTATTGTGTTCCATTGCTATTTGTTCTAATAAACTTTTATTATGCAAATCTTGATGAATACGTAAAGCTCGTTCGATTGGCACTTTATAAAAATGACTTATTTCCTTAGCAGTTAATTTATAAACACTTTCAAGCCGCAAATCATCTTTCAAAATACTCCATGCAAGACGACGTGTCATTCCTTTGCATCTTACCATATGTATCATTCGATTTCTCAATGCTTTATTCCTCTTTTCTGTTCAAAGTCATTCTGCTTAGTGTAAATCTTCTCTCTCGAAATTGAAAAAAAGCAAAATAGATTAATAGAAGAAAAAAGTTAAAAAAACTTAAAAAATGCACTACCATTTCTTCAATTTTTAAGAAATGGTAGTGCATAAAAACTCATATTTAACCAAATATCTAGTTCTTGGGATGTAATGCATTAAGTGCATGAATCATTGCTTCTCCCATCTCGCCAGGTGTTTCTGCAATAGTAATACCACATGATCTTAAAGTTTTGATCTTGTCAGCAGCTGTTCCTTTTCCGCCACTTATAATCGCTCCTGCGTGGCCCATACGTTTACCAGCCGGTGCGGATTTCCCTGCAATGAAACAGGCGACAGGTTTACTCATATTTTGTTTAATCCAGTGGGCTGCCTCTTCTTCAAGCGTTCCACCAATCTCACCAATCATGAGAACGCCATGTGTCTCAGAGTCCTGCTCAAAAGCAGTTAGCACGTCAATAAAATTGGTACCACTTACTGGGTCTCCCCCAATCCCTACAGCAGTTGACTGTCCATAACCCTTTTCAGAAAGCTGATGGACGGCTTCGTAGGTCAGAGTGCCCGATCTTGAGACAACTCCAATATGACCTTTTTTGTGAATGTGACCGGGCATAATTCCAATCTTGCACTCATCAGGAGTTATAATCCCAGGACAGTTTGGACCTATTAAACGAACTCCGCATTTCTCAACATAGGCCTTTGCCTTCACCATATCAAGTACTGGAATATGTTCCGTAATACAAACAATTAGTTCAATACCTGCTTCTGCTGCTTCCATGATAGCATCGGCTGCAAAAGGTGCTGGTACATAGATGACAGAAGCATTTGCATCGGTTTCCCACTTTGCTTCTTGTACAGTATTGTAGACAGGGATACCGTTTATCTCCATACCGCTTTTGCCAGGTGTAACACCAGCTACAATATTCGTTCCATAAGAAAGCATTTCTCTTGTGTGAAATTGTGCTGCAGACCCAGTAATCCCTTGAACGATTACCTTTGTTGTGCGATTAATCATAATGCTCATCAATTATCACCCTTTCCAAACTTCATGATAACGGTTACATTTTATTTAGTGCACAAACGAAACAATCTTTTCAGCACCCTCGTCTAATGAGTCTGCCGGTGTGATTAAAAGACCAGACTCAGCAAGAATTTTCTTACCTGAATCTGCATTCGTTCCTTCAAGTCTGACAACTAATGGTAGCTGCATTCCTGTTACTTTTGCCGCTTTAACAATACCACTAGCAATAATATCGCATTTCATAATTCCACCAAAAATATTGACGAAGATTCCTTTTACCTCTTTATCTTCCATAATGATTTTGAAAGCTTGAGTCACCTTTTCAACAGTAGCATCGCCACCAACGTCCAGGAAATTAGCAGGGGTTCCCCCGTGATGTTTAATAATATCAAGTGTCGCCATCGCAAGGCCTGCACCATTGACCATACACCCAATATTACCATTAAGAGCAATATAGCTAATATCGTGCTTGGAGGCCTCTAATTCCCTAATATCTTCTTCTGTTTCATCCTTTAATTTAAGTAAGCCCGGATGTCTGTAAAGGGCATTATCATCAAAAGAAAGCTTAGCATCAAGTGCAATTAATTCTTTTTCCTTCGTCAATACAAGGGGGTTGATTTCAACAGTTGTACAGTCTTTCTCTATAAACAGCTCATAAATTTTCATTATAAACGCAGCACCGCTCCTAGCTAATGCTGAGGGCAATCCCATGCCATAAGCAAGTCGTCTAGCTTGGAATTCCGCAAGTCCAATTGATGGGTCCACTGTTTCTCTGCAAATCTTCTCAGGCTCTTTCTCAGCTATTTCTTCTATGTTCATACCACCAGCTGCTGACCCAATTAGAACAATTTTAGAACTAGATCGATCCAATACAACACTTAGATAAAATTCGCTTTCTATATTGCATCCAGCCTCAATAAGCAAACGGTTTACACATTTGCCTTCTGGACCGGTCTGTTTTGTAATAAGTGTTGATCCTAAAATGTCTTCGGCCGCCTGAATTGCTTCTTCTTTACTCATTGCAATTTTCACACCGCCTGCTTTACCCCGACCACCAGCGTGAATCTGTGCTTTAACCGCAAGAACATCAGACTCCATGCGGTCAATTGTGCTGACTGCTTCTTCTATTGAAAGAGCAGGGAAACCGATCGGCACTGGAATCCCTTTTGTTTTTAAAATTTCTTTAGCCTGATATTCATGAATATTCATCAGCTTCCACCGCTTTCTATACATTCTTGATTCCAGCTAAGAACATGTTTTCTCTTTAATATCTTATTACCTTAAATCCCTCTTCATGAACTTCTTCATCGACCAATACTCTGGTCAGTCTTGTAAATAAAGGCAAAAACTTCGGCAACAGCTTGATAGAGCTCTCCTGGAATTGTCTGGTTAATATCCAATTGCCCGAGAAGCTCTACTAGCGATGTGTCTTCCATGACTGGAACATCATTCTCTTTTGCTTTTTGAATAATATTTTCTGCAGTTAAACCCTTTCCCGTTGCAGCAACCTTCGGGGCGGAATTTTGTTGCGTATCGTATTTTAAAGCTACTGCTTTTTTACGCTTTTCACTCATACTCTATAATCCACCTTTCCAGCGCTGTCACGTCTCGAATTAAGCTGTTCTTCACTAGCAGCTTCTATGTTGATTGCAGCCTCTCTTTTAGAGTGTGACTTGACGGTCAAACTCGCTAACTTATAATCCATTGATGCCAAACCATTTTCAAGCAATGGAGCAAGCGTTTTAGATAATTCAGACAAACGATCATTGTCATTATAAACTGTCACAGAAACGTTTCCTTTATGGACATTCATATCTATGATTGTTTCCTCAAGATGTTCTAAATGAAGATAAAATAAAATCCGGCAAAATTCGGGATTAATTGAGCCGTCTTCATTTCGTTTACCTTCAAAATCAAGTGTGGCATCTTTTGCTAGACCAAGTGCACCACCAGGTAATTGCAAGGAGGCCTGAATGAAATGCTCATTCTGACTTACAGATTGTAATTGCATACCATTAATAAAATGAAGCAACTGTCTTCCAGCCTCTTGCACTGGCCCCTGACCTGCTTTATCTATAGTGAGCAATTGTGATTTCAAATCCTGCGCAGCCTGTTTTATTTCTCCTTGAATAACTTTTTGTTCATGCGTAATGCCTGATTCATCCAGAACTTGACGAATATGTGTTAATAGCTGGTCTTTATGTTGAGGTAATGCAAACAAACTGTTATTTTGCAATTTCACTTGAACTAATTCTAATGCAGGCCGCTCTGACTTAAAAGCCATCATTTTTTCTAAAGATGCAATTAAATTCTTTAAAGAATCAGGATTATTTTTAAGTATATCCTTCATTACCACTGCTTCCTTTGTCGGAAGATGGGGTAGCAAGCGTTGTTCAACTTGCCTTGCCAACACTGCAAAGTCCCTCGCCGGCATCGGTTTACCAGAATTCTCAGCTTCTTTCAAAGATAAGCCATGTCGAGTAAAAATCTGCTCGGCATTTTCTTGTCTTAGAGCCTTATTCTCAATATACTGTCCCAACTTGGCTACAACTTCTTCCAGCTTCATATTAAATGGTAAGCTTGAGACAGTTTGCTTTGACCCCGTATTCATAGCTGCAAGGTTCTCAAGCATTGTTGATGTTATCATTTTGTTCCCAGTCTCTGCTGTATTGGTAGCCTGGACTTGCCCCATTATTTTTTCTAGCTGAACTGAATTAGCCATCCCTGTCGCAACTGCTGAAGTTTGAATTAACGGTGTTGTAGGAAGATCTCCTTTAATAGCTGCTTGATTAGATACAGATATATTACCTCTAGAATTAGAAGCCACTTGTTGCTGTAACTGCGTAATTGGGGCATCTGCTTGCTTAAATGATGTAATATTCTTATCAACAAAGGCAGTCCATTCGGTCTTCCAAGTGGAAAAAGCAGTTTCAGACTTAACCAAACCAGCGTCTTTAAATGCTTCGAAAAGAGCATTGTTATTACTAAGAACGGGTGCCAATTGCTTATTAACAATTGCAGCTAAGAATTGGGGACGATCCGATAATTTTCCAATGATAGTTGCTGCATTTTGCATCGCTTTAGCAGCAACTTCCGCCTGTTGAGACTGGACTGTTTGTTGCTTTGTCTCTGTTTGTATATTCCCAGATAGCTTATTTTGAATTTTGTCCCAAAAACTCTGGCCACTGGCTTCCTTCGTTGCAAATTGCACTTGGGTTTGAGAAACTTTTGATTGCACTTCTGGGAACGGCTTCATGAACGCTTGTAAAGCTTGCTTCAATACTTCATTTAGCCCTTTTGTTTGTTTTGTAAACAGAGCCATAAATGTGTCAGAAGTAACAGGGATTTTATTTGCAATCATATTCTGCAATAATTTCGCGGCCTCTGGTTTATTACTTTGTATTCCGTTTAATATCGTTAGCGCCTGTTTAACCTGTTCTTTTTGAAAAGGTATATGCTGATCGATTAGATTTTTTACGAACGCCACCTCGGACTTTCCTGCTGTAATCCCAAGTCTATTCATAAGCTGCACAAGGCTCTGTTCCGGATTTTTGCTAGATTGCTCTCCTAGCACTTTTAGATAAACCGTATCTTCAGAAACCTTTACTTGAAAATGATAGCGTTCCCCTACAGTGAGGGCTGTTTCCAATTGAGCGACCATTTGTCTGGATCCCACTTGAATCAATGCCTTTTGATTCGGGTACAGCTTGGCGACTTTCCCTTCAACGATTTGTCCGGTCTTAAGAGATGATTCCTTTAATTGGACAGAATTCACTTGCACCGGTTGACCCGTGATGCGTTGTTGGCTCATTAAATTCACCCTTTGCGCTTAGATGATTGTGCCGCCTGTGAAACAGGAGCAAATGATTGGCGATGATATGGCGTAGGTCCGAATTTAATTAGGCTTTCCAAATGGCTCTTCGTTCCATAGCCCATGTTCGATAGAAAACCATATTCCGGATATTTTGTATGCAAATCTTTCATGATAGCATCTCTAGTTGTTTTCGCTAGAACACTTGCAGCTGCTATAGAAATGCTTTTCGCATCACCTTTTTCCATTGAATCCGATGGACACGGTAAATGCTGTAAACGTACTGCATCAATTAAACAATGATCAGGTTGCGGATCAAGACTCACAATTGCCTCAGTCATTGCTTTCTTTGTTGCCTCAAAAATATTAATCCTATCAATTTCCTCATTCTGTATAATTGCTACATGGTAAGCAATGGCTTCTCGTTTAATAATTTCTGCGAATGCGTCTCTTTGCGCCTCAGAAAGCTGTTTGGAATCATTAAGACCTGGCAATATAAAGTTTTTGGGCAAAATTACTGCAGCCGCTGTTACTGGACCAGCAAGTGGACCCCTTCCTGCTTCGTCAATGCCCGCGATATATGAGCATCCTTTATGGTAGAGCGCCATTTCAAACCGGCTCATTTCTTTGAATTTCTCTACCATTATTCGCTCTTTTTCTTGTTTCTTTTCAAGGCTTAACAACAACTGTTGAACGCCCTTTCTCGAATCTTCCTTTAATTCTGCAACAAAAGCCGCATTTAGCGGCTTTTGGGATAAAATCTCTTTAATTTCTGTAATTGATTTTTTACTCATATCTTCACCTTATCTAATATATCGTCATCATACAGCTTTTATTTAAGCGTCTATTTGTTCCAATGTAATTCGGCCGAGTTTGCCTGTTCTCAAATCGCGCAGTACAATATTCGCTACTTTTTCGAAGTTCACCTGGCCGCCGCTTTCTAATGCACCGAACTTTTTACCAATCAATGTGAAGATATCCCACATATCATGCATATCTGCCGTAATTCCGAAGCGATTCTCAATCATATGTTCATAATGACCTTGCGCATATGAGATGACAAAGGCAGCTACATCTTGAAGTGGAAGGAGCTGATCCTTGATTGTTCCAATAGAAGCAAGACGATATGCTACCTGTTCTTCTTCAAACTTAGGCCATAAGATACCTGGCGTATCAAGCAGTTCAAAATCTGTACCAACCTTAATCCATAGCTGCTGCTTTGTAATACCTGGACGGTCGCCTGTCTTTGCAGCTTTCTTGTTGACAAGACGGTTGATCAATGTCGATTTTCCAACGTTTGGAATTCCAACAATCATTGCGCGAGCCGGTCGCGGCAAAATACCTCTTTTTTGTAATTTATCCATCTTCTCGTCACCAAGTTTCTTGGCGAGCTGGATCAATTTCTTTATATCTGTTTTACTATTTGCATCAATCGCAATCGCGCTTCCTGTCTTTTCATAATGCTGCACCCATTGCTTCGTAATCGCTTCATCAGCTAAATCACGCTTCATCATAACGACAAGTTTTGGTTTGTCTTTTATAACTTCTTTAAGCATCGGGTTTGCCGATGCTACAGGAGCACGTGCATCCACTAGTTCAATTACAAAATCGACGAGCTTTAGTTTCTCAGAAACCTCTCGT
>Ga0153999_1000391_pt1 | contig 19679 bp, 20 predicted proteins | sample TSNC083MetaG_FD_104675 | JGI IMG/M metagenome (GOLD analysis project Ga0153999, IMG submission 104675) | Attine ant fungus gardens microbial communities from North Carolina, USA - TSNC083 MetaG | ecosystem: Host-associated > Fungi > Mycelium > Unclassified | place: USA: North Carolina, Lumber... | reverse complement strand
GAAAATCATGTTTGGTCCCGGAATTGTTATCTTTGCAACATGTTCACCTGCAATGCCCTGTATGTACTTGAAATCTTCTAAGAAGGGGTGATCTTTCGGGAATGCTAGTTTTGAATCAACTGTATAGGCTTCCGCTTTTTTCATCGCTCCGTTAAAGGCACCAGATAAATCTACTTCATATACACGAATTCCCTCAATGTCTCTGATGAAGTCCAAATGCCACCATCTTCTCCTGAATTCGCCGTCTGTTGCCGCAACCATGCCCGCTTCTTTCTGTTTCTCCACAATCTTGGCAATTTCGGAATCTTCAATTGCGCGAAGGTCTGCCTTTGTAATCTGGCCGTTCTGATACTGTGCTCTTGCATCCTTAAGTACTTGTGGACGTAGGAAACTTCCTACATGATCTGCTCTGAATGGTGCTTTCTTGATGATATTTGCCAATTTGAACAACCTCTCTGCGTGGAATGAGCATATGTATATGCAAAATGGATGGCTCTGTTTTTGAAATAGTTCAGCTCCATCTATTGAATATTGTACTATATTATAAAATTTCGCCTAATGTGTCAGGAACAAATGAGATTTTAAACTGCATATGTTTCTGGAAGCCCATTTAATTACATATATTTAATTAAGATAGACCATAGTTTGTAGCCGGCAAAATGGTCTATTTTGTTGTTGGTAAATTAACTGAATAATATAGACGAAATAAACTTAAGACGTTTATAATAAACCATATTAACTATTTTTGTAAGGTATTAAGGTATATTTACCCATTTTATATTTGTTGAGTGATAACTATTTTAAGAGACATAAACTCTTATAATTGTAGTGATTAGCATCAAATGGAGTTAGATAGAGGTGACATATGGCGGTTTATTTTTTGAGTCGAGTTGAAGGACAAGCTAGGGAGGAAATCAGGCGTAGAATTCTTGATAATCCAAATACAATAGAAATGATTCGCAAGGAATATAAGCGTACAGGGGATATTGGACATCCACTCCTCATTAGTCTTAAAGATAAGATTAGTGCAGAACTAGCAACTCAAAAGGACTTTAGAAACCTTGACAGCAGGCTGATTGAAAAATATATAGAGGATGAAGTTATCAAGCATTTGCGCTCTAGCAGTAGTTTGAAGATTCAAAGGAAGAAAAATCGCACTCGAAGTTCCAGACGAATTTCTCCCGCTCGTCATCGTAGGATAAATCCTATTTTGAAAGCAACAGCAATCGTGTTGATCGTATTGGCTACCATTGGGTTCATGACTGAAACGAATATCGGAAGAATACTTGAATCTGCTCAAAAGCGACTTTCTGGAACGATTACAACTACAGATCTTAATGTTCATGGAGTCGTTACTGAAGAAAATCGAAAGGCCCGAGCGAAGGAGATGAAAAGCGCTGGGTATATAGGGACAGCAGAAGAAGTAGACTACAAAGAATTGAAGAAAAGACCGCAATTTTATAGTAGCAAAATCGTGCAATTATATGGACGTATTTATAATATTCAAGAAGTGGAAGGGCGAACGCTTTTGACATTATCCGTAGTTCGCAATAATGAAGTATCTTATGGTGAAGAGGCTATCATTTTGTTCCCAGGTGGATCGGCACTTAACGAAGGGGACCATATTCGAGTATATGGTAAAATGCTTGGCAACTATGCGAACCATGGAACTGAAGTACATAGCTATTTAAAAGTAAAGGAGTCTGCAATTTATTTGACCGAAAACTCTTTTATCAACCAAGCCCCAATTATAGTAGCGCGGTTTCTAGAGGATGACTTGGGGCATTTTTATGGAAGGTAATTCGTTTCCATAAGTAAAAAAGATTATAGTGCCAGGTGAGGATACACTCCTACATTAATTGTTGCCAGGCACTTTGTTCAATCCCTCAATATTTATATGGGTACAACGTTTTTTAACTCTGATAAAAACAATTCTTTTTCTATTGGTGAGATTTTCACACTGCCGATTATCCCAGTCTTATAGGAGATTGCTAGACCTTTTTTAGCAGTTAACAATTGATAACCTGATAGCATGTCCAGTGTGCTGTTAATATGCGAAACCATTGTTATATCATCGTAAGGAATACGACTTTTGATAAATGCGCTCTTAACGAGTAAATGCTGATTAAGCAAAGTGTACCTCATTGAAAAAACGAACCATAAAATAAACAGTACACTAGCAACGAATATTGAAATCCTCGTAATGAGTTCACTTGTTGTCCTTTCCTCACTTAGAATTAAAGGTAAAATCAATCCTGCGAACATAACCGAAATTAAAAGCCCATGATCAATATATACGTTGAATCTTTATTTGAACGAAAAGTCAAAATATCTCCTCCTTATATGTTAATATATAACATATATCCTATATTAATCAATAATTATACAAGATGTGGGATAGGGGGTGTTCAACTTGAAGGAATACCCGGTAAACATTAAGAAATCAACTGTCTTGTTTGGCCTGACAGGTGCTGGAGTTGGAGCGGTGCTTGGAGTGATTGCTTATTATGGTCAATGGTTGGGATAAGAAAGAAACCACTATGGTGCCAGGCGCAGTCACATCTTTAAATAGACAGCTGCGTTGGCCTTTTTTATTGTGTAATTTTAATTGTTTAAAACTCTTTTTACTGGTATAAAGCAATTTCACTTCCTTAAAAAATTAGAAGAAGGAACTAATGAGCACTGCAATCTAGGTAAAGGATTATAAAAAAGGCGAGGTTAAATAAAGGTGACTATGGATCAATTGACAGAGGTTCTGATAACTAAATATCAGAATCATTCTAGAGGGAAACGCCCTTTCATTGTTGGGATTGATGGGTTAGGTGGAGCAGGAAAGACTACGATTGCAAGAAAACTTAAACTCGAGTTAGAGGAAGTATATTGTGAAACGTCATTACTCCATATCGACGATTATATTAATAAAATAAAGCAACGATATCAAACGGGGAAAGAAGAGTGGTTTGAATATTATTTTCTTCAATGGGATGTTAAATTGTTGCAAACAGAACTGTTTGATAATCTCCATAATAACAAGTCCTTTTTAACTTTGCCTTTTTATCAATCGTCATCTGACTCTATAATAGATAAACAAATAAATGTGGAACTTTCTAGTATTATTCTGGTTGAAGGGATTTTCTTACAAAGAAAAGAATGGAGAAATTATTTTGACTTTATGATTTACGTGGACTGTTCACATGAATTAAGAGCAGAGAGAGTCTTAGCACGCGATCTATATATTGGTAATTACCAAGCAAGGCTAGATAAGTATAAAAGGAGATATTGGATAGCAGAAGACTATTACTGTAATAACGAGGATCCGATGGGGAATGTTAATTATATCTATTTAGCTAAGTAGTAGTTTAGGTTTGTGTACGAATGATCTCTCCATATAAATACTTCGTTATATAAGTCCGTTGGAATATAAGCAGCCCTACCTTTTATAAAGTTAAAAGTCCAATTTCCCAACATTAAAATTAGGTAATTGGACTTTTTTCATTATCTAGAAAAGCTCCGACTACTAGCTCTTATCAAAAGTCAAAATTGTCCGGATCTGGTCCGACTCGATAATTCTGATTTAAGTCATCAATGCTTTGCATTTCCTCTTTCGTCAATTCAAAATCAAACACGTTAGCATTTTCAGCAATGCGATGCTCTTTTGTTGATTTTGGAATTGTAACTACCCCGTTTTGCAAGTCCCAACGCAAAATAATCTGAGCGGCAGATTTATTATGGTTATCGGCAATTTCTTGTAAAATCTTATTGTCTAGCAATTGACCTTGCATTAATGGGGACCATGCTTCAAGCTGAATACCGTTGTCTTGACTATATGCTTGCAGTTCTTTTTGAGTTAATCGTGGATGGTATTCTACTTGATTGACCATTGGTTTAATTTCAGCATCCTTCATTAAGTTTTCCAAATGATGAATTTGGAAATTACTCACACCAATCGATTTGACTCGGCCTTCTTTATAAAGAGTTTCTAATGCTCTCCATGCATCTTTATATTTTCCTTCAACCGGCCAATGAATCAAATATAAATCTAAATACTCTAAGCCGAGTTTCTTTAAGCTTGCTTCATAAGCAGCAATTGTTGATTCATATCCTAAATCCGCGTTCCAAACCTTTGAAGTGACAAATAGGTCTTTTCTTGAAATATTCGCTTCTTTTAAGCCTTCTAGGATCCCTTTGCCAACACCTTCTTCATTCCCATAAATCGCTGCAGTATCCACACTGCGGTATCCATGCTTAATAGCTGTTTTTACTGCGTTAACTAGCTCAGGACCTTCTTCTACTTTAAAAACCCCAATTCCAAACCAAGGCATGTTCACACCATTATGCAAAGTTGTTGTATCTTGTAGATTTTTTACCATCATCTTAAAAACCTCCATAAATGAATTAAATTTTACTTATTTGATCTTTCCGTTCCAAAGCTCTGCTAAACCCAGTTAAAACTGCAGCCATTAAAACCATAATTGCTCCAATCCAAGATGTATGGATAAGTCCTATTGAGTCTGTAATAAGACCGCCTAAATAAGAACCTATTGCAATCCCAGCATTAAATGCAGCAATATTTATTGCCGATGCCATATCAACTGCACTAGGAACAAAGCGCTCAGCCAACATAACTACATATACTTGTAAGCCTGGCACATTCATAAAGGCTAACAGCCCCATCAAAAGGATTGTTATTAATCCAGCAATTTTAAATGGTGCTGTAAACAGCAAAATAAATAAGACTACTGCTTGTACAATAAACATATAGAACAATGCACGAATTGGATTTTGATTCGATAACTTACCTCCAACCATATTTCCAATCGCAATTGTAATGCCATAAGCTAATAAAATGACAGTCACAGTTCCTGCTTTAAAGCCTGTGATGTCTTGAAGCAATGGTGATAAGAAAGTAAACACGACAAATGTCCCGCCATAACCTAATGCTGTAATGATGAATAAAAGCAATAACCGGCCGTTTGTCACAAGTTTAAGCTGATCACCAAAGGTAGTTTTTATTCCTTTCCGTAAATTAGCTGGAACAAGAATGCTATTTGCAACTAGGGCAATTACGCCAATGATAACAATGGTTATAAAGGCTGTTCTCCAACCTAGCTGCTGTCCAATAAAGGTTCCAAATGGAACACCAGTTACCGTAGCTACTGTAAGACCTGTAAACATAATTGAAATTGCGCTAGCTCTGCGATTTTCTGAAACTAAATCGGCGGCTATTGTCGATCCTATTGACATGAAGACCCCGTGTGCAAATGCTGAGATTACGCGTGCTACTAGCAATAACCCAATTGTTGTAGAGATTGCAGCAAGAGTATTGCCAATAATAAAGACAATCATAATCCACAGTAATAATGTCTTACGTGACACTCTCGAGGTCAGTGCTGTTAAAATAGGTGCCCCAAGTGTTACCCCTAAAGCATATAAAGATACAGTTAATCCTGCCGTAGTAACTGGAATACTTAAATCATTTGAAATAAGAGGCAGTAACCCAACACTGATGAATTCAGTCGTTCCAATAGCAAAAGCACTAACTGCTAAAGCAAGCAATGCTGCCGTGCTTTGTTTTTTACTTAAAGCCATATTATCTCCTTCTATTCTGTTATTAAGATAAAAACTTTCTTTTCGTCAAATAATAAATTTAAAAAGAAAGTATAGTACATGTCGGACGGCAAATGTTATTATGATCCATATCGGTTTTAAAGAAAAGTACGCACTTAAAAGTTATATAGGCACCTAAAAGTAATATAGATACTTTTTAGTGCCTATAAAGAGGAGGGGAATTATGCAAAAAAAGAAATACAATATTTCTGTTGAAGCTACATTAGAAGTCATTGGTGGTAAATGGAAATGTGTGATTCTCTGCCATCTAACTCACGGAAAAAAACGAACAAGCGAATTAAAGCGCCTTATGCCAAACATTACACAAAAAATGCTTACCCAACAGTTGCGCGAGCTAGAAGAGGATGGTGTCATCAATCGAATCGTACACAACCAAGTTCCTCCAAAAGTAGAATATGAACTTAGCGAATATGGACAAAGCCTAGAAGTTATTTTAAATTCACTATGTGCATGGGGTGAAAAACATTTAACGAAAGTATATGGAGATAAATTTTCTGTATTAGAAGATAGTGTATTAAATGAACAGCTTAAGTGAGGGGGAGTGGGAGTCTGGATCTCCTGGGATGATTCAGTCTAAAGTAGTTGAAATTGTTATTGTTATATTGCACTAGTTTTGATAAAGATAGCAGTCGTATTTATGACCGGTATCTTTATTAAGCTAGCGCAGTTTTACATAAATTCAAGGACTAGAAAGAAGATTGCCTTCAATTGATTGGCAGAGAATTTCACCTTTCTTTGTAACGCTAACAATATTTTTATTAACCTCAATATAACCGTGCTTTTTAATCATCTCGATAATTCCACTTCGTATCGTTTCTGTTGCTAGACCTTCAACTGCTTTTAAAATCTCTATTTTATCTTCATTTTTAATTGTTTTTCCACAAGTCTTCATCGTGCCGATTAATTGTCCTTCTGTCTTCGGTCTAGGGTTTATATTATCGGTCCAATGTGTTGGGTCTCAACGCAGCTCTAATTGTTTGAGTCGAACACTTTTTTGTTTTTTTGTTTGCTTGAATAAATAAAAAGCAGACACCCGCATTCGGATGCCTGCTGAAAGAGCTATTTGAAGTCCAACGCTAGTTTCCCGTCTTTCAATTCAAGAGGAGCATTGAACGTCTTGCCCCCGGATGAAGTAAAACCTTTAATGACATTTGTTTTCTTTTTTGTACACAACAGTTTTATTTGTGCTGAGGTTAATTTTTTCTTTAAAAAAACGCCAGGAAATGTCTGCTTGCATCCGTTTTTGTAGTTACTGCATCCATAAAATGATTTTAGTGATAGGATTGTGCCGTTGCCGCATGCTGGACAAGGTGCAATTTCCTTTGGTGCATAGGAATTCCGTCGAGAAGTCGGTGAAGGTGGGAGCACAATATCGATCTTTTGCTGTTCCAACTGGCCTGGGATATCTTCAAGCAATTTATGTATGAATTTCGAAACGTTGTTTAAAAAATGCCGGCCGGTTCCTTCTCCATTTCCAATTTTTTTCAAGTACGTTTCCCATTTCGCGGTCATGGATGGACTTGCGAGCAAGCTACCTTCAATGGCTTGACATAGGATGCGGCCTTTATCTGTAATAGAGACAATATTTTTGGTCACTGAAATGTAGCCATGCTTTTTAATCGTTTCAATAATCCCACTTCGCGTTGCTTCTGTTCCAAGTCCTTCAATTTCCTTCAAAATATCTGTCTCACTCTGCTCTTCCACAAGCTTCCCACAAGTTTTCATCATCGCAATCAACTGACCTTCTGTATATGGCTTTGGGGGCTGTGTTTTGCCTTCCCTAATGGCGATTTCACTTTGGACTATTTCACTGCGTTCAAGTGGTGGAAGGGTTGATTCCTCTGAGTTTGTATCTTTTTTTGGAGATGCAAAGAGTTCCTTCCAGCCCCTATCACGTTCCGTCTTACCGGTCGTAAAGAAGGGAAGCCCATTAACATCTGTCGTTACCTTAGTTTCCGTATATAAATAATCACGATGAAACATGGCGAGTGCAGTCCGAACAACTTCTTCATACAAATTACGTTCGAGTGGTGATAGCTTTGCAATAGCGGCCGCAGTTGGTCGTTTTTTCGTTGGAATGATGGCATGGTGTTCTTGGACTTTAGAACTATCTACATACCGTTTCTTCGGAGCCCGTGAAGCAATTATAAACGGTTGCCCAATGAGTTCCTGAAGGCCTTCAACTGAAGCTACTAAGTAGGAGAATTCACTAGGCGTAATATGTCTAGTATCGGTCCGTGGATACGATACCAGTTTCTTTTCATAGAGTGTCTGCATCGTTTTCAAAACGGTTGCAGGGCTTGCTTTCCATCTGCGGTTGGCAGTTGCTTGTAATGTAGAAAGCGAGTGCAGCTGTGGCGGTGGCATGCGCTTGTCTGTATGTGTGAGCTCTATAATCTTACCCGGTGTCTCAGGATGGATATTGTAATCATTCATCAATGATTCTACCAATGCACGTTTCGGCTCTTTCACTTTTGCCTTTCCTTTATAAGTTCCTTGAGCTGCAGTAAATTGGGCTTCTACTTCAAAAAAGGGCTCTGAAACAAACGTCTCAATTTCCCGCTGGCGCTGATAAATCAAATAGACTGTAGGCGATTGAACACGGCCAATCGGAAACACCTGCTGAATTCCTTTTGCCTTAAGCAACAAAGTATACAACCGCGAGCCATTCATACCAACGAGCCAGTCACTAATTTGACGTGCTTTTGCTTCTTCATAAAGGAGGAGATCTTTGCGATTATCGCGCAAGTTCTCAAACCCTTTACGAACCTCATCCGCTTCTAACGAATTGATCCATAGACGCTTTATAGTTTGCCCTCGAGCCCCAGTCTGATCATATATGCTATAGAAGATGTTCGAGCCTTCGCGGTCCACATCACATGCGTTAACGACTGTATCTGTTCCACGAATTAGTTTTTTGACGACAGAAAACTGCTTGAATTTCCCCTTTGCCACTTGGAACTCATAGCGCTCGGGTAAAATCGGCAAACTCCCGAGTGACCAGCGCTTCCAGGCAGGATTGTATGTGTGCGGCTCTTTCAATTCTACGAGATGGCCAACACCCCACGTCAAATAAGCCCCTTGTGGGAAAGTTGGACAGGGGGAAATTTCCGTATAGCCTTCGTGTTTACGAGCAGTAAATGCATCCGCGTATGCCTTAGCCTGACTGGGCTTTTCGGCTAGGATGACGGGTTTCATAAGACCACCTCTAATTTTAAAAATAATCGTACATTTGTTCTGATAATCTGATTATCTCATAAATCTAGGAAGGTTCCAACTTGAATTAATATTTAGGATGGGTAGGTTAAAAGCAAAAATTAAAATGAGCTCGGTATAATACCGAACTCATTTTGAGCAAGCAGCCTAATAGATATCCGTGTCTAGATTCTTAATGTCAATCCAATGTTTTCACTCATTTTAAAGTTAGCCTTTGGGTTGTGAGAGCAATGTCTGAATTAAGCGTGGCATAGGCATGCATTATACAGTTAAGAATTCTTTTTTTGTTTTCTATTCTCATTCGATCGAAAACCACCCGTGCCGAACTGATAACGATAGACCAGAACTACCACGATGATCAATAGAGACATTACGACGAAAATATTACTGTATATATAGGCAGCATCATTTGAGGTCATAGGATTGAATTGCATGGAAATGGAGCCCTTGTCGAGCAATTTTCCGACGACACTCATAGCCAGCGCACCGGAAATGAAATTAATCATGGAGAGCATTCCCATACCGATTCCTACTTCCTCCTTTGGTAGTGTTCTTGAAATAGTATTAGACATTGAAATCTGGATGAAAGTTTGTCCCACATTTCCTAGTATTAAAATCATAGCAATAAAATATACCGGTCCCCCCACAAAAGAGGATAGTAGGAAGAAGGCTAGGAACATTAGTACAGAGGCGACGAGAACAAGCGTAAAATTGCCGCGGTTGTCAGCTAATTTGCCGCCTTTACGTCCCATAATTGCCGAAGCTATTGCAGCTGGTACTAATACAAAACCAATGTTTGCAGGGGACAAGTTGTTCAACGCCGTTAGAAATTGTGGTGCCATGAATGTCATGCTAAAGCTCATTGCAGTCGTCGTAAAAGCTAGTAATAAACCAATCGAATAGTTCTTATTGAGGAAGAGATCCGGTTTAATAAAGGGTTCCTCGGCTTTCCGAATCCGAATGATAAAGAAAGCTATCAATACAAGACCTCCAAGGAATAACCATACTTGCAACTGCGTAACAGCAAGCAAAAAGAGTGCGACGGCTACAGCTAATAACCCGCCACCAATAATATCAATATTTCCTGCCTTCCCTTTAGCATTGTCTAAATACTTCCGGAATAGTGGTAGCGTCAGTAGTGGAAGCAAGGAAAGGACGAACATGAGTCTCCAGTTTCCAAAGCTAGTAATCGATCCTGCAGCTACTGGGCCCAAGGCGTTACCAAGTGCTAGACCAATCGCGGAAGTTCCGAGCGCTCTCCCTCTTCTCTCCGGAGCAAAGTATCGTATAGGAATAATCATCGCTGTCGCAGGAAGAACGGAGGCACCAGCAGCTTGAATCACACGTCCCAAAATGATGATCCAAAATTCAGTAGCAAACAGACCAATCAATGAACCGAGAGTGAAAATAATTAGCCCATATGTTAACAAATCTTTCAGTCGATATTTATCCGCAAGTTTCCCCATTACAATCGATCCTATAGCGTATACAATCATATAACTGGTCATAATCCAACTGACTTGCGATGGGAATAGGTTGAACTTTTTTCCTATTTCGGGGAGGGCAACGTTGAACATGGTACCGTTCATAACTGAGAATATTAAGGTGACTACAAGAACTTTTAACAGCTTATCCGCGTTCTGCGATGATGCATCCTTCATAATATCTACCTCTTTCCTCTTCTAGAAAACTCATATATGCGATTTTATATAGTGAGCATACTCAGTAATAATTTATAATGAGGATACTCACTATTTGCTTGTGAGTCAAATAACGAGATTATAAATAGCTCTACAAGAGATTTGTAAGTGTTGAAAAATGAAGACTTGCAAGAATTAGAGTTAGAATCATGAGTATAGAAGCTGGAACTAATTTTCCGATAGGATTATTGGAACGAATATGGAATAAAATAGCTCCTATCATAATACAAGCAAGCCACAGTGCAGCAATAACGAGTACTTGCTCATACCAAAAACCAATAATCAGACCGATAACTCCTATTAAAGCGATAAAACCTGTTCCAACTCTAAACCATTGAGGTAATCCCAAATGCTCAAAAGTGTCTATTTGCATTTTTGCCCCCATTATTTTACTTGCACCTGAGAAGAAAAAGGCAAAAATTAATAAAGAGTGAAGTATTAGTGCTACAATAGACATTTGAAATCCTCCAATATTTTTATAATATTAAATTTTTCTTTAAATGAATAGTATATTTTCTATAGACATGTATCACCCTCAATCTTAAGGTCAACTGCGAATGGACTAATAGCTAATGTGAATAGAGTTTTCATAAATACGATAGCTTTGCATTCACACAAGGAGAATAAATATAGTGAGGATACTCAATAAGTGTATGCTCATGAAATATACAGTATAAAGAACTGACGAAGATGTCAAGGAGGTAATTAGATTCATGAACACAAATAATCCAGCGGCAATAGATGTCATTCACGTTTTAATGAGATCAACGCACTATATTCAAAGAGAGTTCCAATCTAAGTTATCAACACTTAACATGCCGTATCAACTCACTGGTCCTAGGTTACGTCTGCTTTCTGTCGTGTATGAAACTGGTAAGATTCGTATGAATGAGTTAGCTACTAAATTAGGAATCAAGGCACGTACTGTTACTGATTTTATCGATGGTCTTGAACAAGATGGGCTACTAGTTCGTATTCCTGATCCCACTGATCGTCGAGCTACGTTGATTCAACTTACAGAGCTTGCACAGTCCGATATTGAGCAAGTTCTCTCGTTCCAGGCCAAAATTGCGGACAATGTGTTGGGGAATCTTTCTGAAGAACAGCGCAAGCTATTTTTTGATCTTCTATTACAGCTAACCGATAATAGGGCGATTTCCGATGAGTGCGAGGAATCATAGAAATAAATCTTTTTATATGTATCTGGTTATCAAACAGGCCCGCTCCGTTCAAATGTAGAACGGGGTGGGCCTGTTGTTTAATTATAAAGGTCCTCAATCTCGGTTTCTTGCTTTTTGTGTATCTCGGACGTTCTTCTGAACAGTGATTGCTGCGAATATACTTAGAACAAAGGCCATTCCGTAAAACCCTTTTTCACTTAGAATAATACTTCCGGCATTATACAAGCCGATAGCCATTAGTAAAATAGCTGCAATAAGGGCAAACCAGCTAATCCCGTAATAAATGTTCGTAACTGGTATACCCTCATCTTTATCACGTATTGCTTTTTGTAAAGATACAGACGAATAAAGTCCAAATATTAAAATGGCAAAGTAATATCCTTTTTCATTTAGTTCCATTCCCGCATTATACAAACCTAAAAGATAAGCAGAAACCCCTATAATCAGGGCAGCCAAAGCAGCTCCTTTGAAGGCTGAAGTAGGCTCTCCATCTTTTCTTTCAATTTTCCGTTTTGCTCCATCTTGTGTATCTCTCTCGAAGAAATCTTCATTGGCATTACTCATTCAATGTTTCCCTCCTTTTCGATAATCATATCCAAACATGTTTGCATCAGCAACTGTTTTTTTAAAATTCTGTTAGTAGTGTAAAGCAGTAGTCATACACAGGTCGTTTTTTAGTTTCTATTCATCATATAAATAAAAAACTCTAATTATTCTTTTCTTATAAATAATAGGGTTAGCTATTGAAATTAAATAAGTAGATATGGGAAAGATCAATTCTTAAGTTCTATTTAATAGATATTTGAAGATAACTAATGCTAGTTCAGATATCAATGCAGTAATTGAAACTGTGACATTGTATGTGAGATAAGTAAAATAAATAGAGTTCTTGATTCGAGTGGATAGGAGGATGCTGAACCCGACTAGCATTATTACAGACCGGGATCTAAATTTTCCTGTGGTTTCTACAAGTGAAACGAGACCGGATACGAATAGCCCGATACATAATTCGTGCCTGTCTGCCTTCAAGCGTATACGGATTTATTTGGGGTTCGAGGCACCTAAGGAACTGTTGATCACATTTGCAAGGGGATTGGCCGCTCTCTAGACAGATGTCGTGATTCCGACAGCATGCATCTGAAGCATTTACTGGAGCACCAGGTCCGCTGCAATTTGGCCCGCACCATCGGTAGCCTGGGAAAGTACAGCGACCAGGCTGTTTCCTTATTTTCCTTAACATTATTACCACTCCACTCTGAGTTTTCTTATATATTATGCGGTAAGTTAGGGTTTGGAAAGGACGAGCGAACATAATAAGAAGACCCATTTTTACTTACAAAACCTCATGAAAACCGAGCTATCCAATAATTGATCTGTGTAAATCCTCACAACAACGCCTAAGTCACGGATAATGATTTGTAAAGCCTGTCTCATTTATTCAATTTAGTTTATATACGACTGTTTAAGGCTGTGTTCACCACGTAAATGGAGTTTAGGATAGTTTCTTAGGTGCCCATATTTGTTAGACTAATTGACTTTGACAATCATTATCAACTATCATTTGGAGATACTGGTGACGTAATTCTTATGAGGTTTAATTGAGGGGCTGTTAACAATAAAACACATGCATTTAATAAACGATATAAGCGAAATCACAGTACATAATATAGAACAAAACTGGTATCCTACTTATAATTTGAAGAAGGTTGAAACCGCTATCTTATATGTTCGTAAAGGCTATGGAGATTTTGTGGGAAATGAAGAAAGGTTTTCTTTAAATCAGGGCGATCTTTTTACGGTTTCAGCTGCTGATCATGAGGCGTTGGAATTCTACATATCCCCTGTGAAGGCTATGGAGATATTTGCAATCAAATATACGAGTGCTTCTATATATAGGTTGAATGACGAGTGGGCAATTAGTGAAATAATTCCAAAGCGTTTAATAGTAAAACCACTCAATAGGATCAATCATGGACTGGTTCGCTTTCACCAAGATAAACTCTATAAGTTATGGGAAAGTAATGAGAAGCAACAAGGAAATAGTAATCATTTTCAAAACCATTTTGACCGAATGCTTATGGAGATAAACAAACTTTCTAGTCAGATTGAAAGAAAACAAGAAAATTTGTTAGAAGATATTAAATCGTATATTGATCGACATTTTGATGAAGTGATTCAAGTAAATGATCTGGTTAAGTCATCGGGACTTAATTTAACAACGTTTTATAAGGAATTCAAGGATGGCACCGGTTATCCGCCTCTTCAGTACATAACGAATAAAAGGATTGCAAAGGCGAAACAATTGCTGTTATCTACTCCTATGCAATTAAACGATGTTGCCAGTGAAGTTGGTTATCATGATGTTTACTACTTCAGTCGCGTTTTTAAGCGGGCAGTCGGTGTATCTCCACAAAAATTCGCTGCATTGTGCAAAAAAAGAATTTTCGTCCTTACACCAGCATTCGCAGCAGACTTATTAGCATTGGGAATATCGAAAGATTTACTTTATCCATTTTCTCCATCGACTACCGAAAACTTTCTAATGAATTTGAAGAAAAGAAAAGTCGATCCAGAAGAAATTAGCTTAATTAAGCCAGAGTGCATCTTAGGTCACCGAGGCAAAGAATCCATATTAGATCAACTTCAAGAGGTAGCCCCGACTTTGCTTATATCTTATAAGAAGTTGTCTTGGAGAGAGCAATTACTACGAATAGCTGAAGGGCTTGGCAGTGAGGAAATGGCAGTAAAATGGCTGGATCAGTATGATAGACGTTTGGAAAATGTGCGTGAAAGCGTAAAAAATAAAATTGGAAATGATACATTCTTAGCAGTCAGAGTATTGGATGAAAAGGTCCGTATCTTTGGAGATCAGAGAAGGAAATTGAGTGAGTTCTTATATTGTGATTTAGAGTTAAATGCACCTGATTTTGTTCAAGGTATTCCATATTTTGATGTCAATTATGATTCTGTAGAATTGGGACATTTAGATGCAAAACACATTTTATTGTTAACGGATCAAAACAAATATGAACAAACTGCTACTTTGAAGAGAAAAATTAATGGAAACATATATGAAGTCAACAGTTTCCCATGGTTAAGCTATTCGGCGTGGGGACATGAGAAGGTGTTAACTGAAGCATTAGAAATTCTAGTATAAACAAAATAAAATTTTGTTAAATAAATATGTAAGATTGTCCATTTCTTATAAATGGACTTTTATTTAATATTGCTATTGATAATGATTATCATTATTGTTCTGAGAGGAGAGGATTTGTATGCCTGATTCGAATATTACTAAGGTTATTAGAGAACGTAGATCAATTAAACAATTCAAAAATGATTCGATATCAAAGGATGTCATATTTGAACTTCTAAATATTGCGGCTTGGGCTCCTAATCATGGGCTTCGTGAGCCATGGAGATTTGTCCTGTTTATGGAAGATGGGCGTGAGCAGCTTGCTGAAGCAATCATTAATGCCCCAATAAAAGGCGGTAAGAAGAAGAGCCCTGAGATGGTACATAAGAAAATTATGACAGCACCAATTCATTTGCTTGTGTTAATGGAAGAAGATCCAAGACAAAGGGAATGGGAAGAAGATTTTGCAGCGGCATGTGTATTCATTCAGAACTTGCAGCTAGCAGCGTGGGAGAGAGGAATTGGAACCATATGGAAGACAGAGCCATATATTTACTCGCCATACTTTAGAGAAAAAGTTGGAGTTAAACCCGGTGAGAAGGTTGTTGGTCTCATTCATGCAGGTTACCCAGAGAAGATACCAGAAGGAATAGCAAGAACTGCAATTGAAGAGAAGGCTAATGTCATTGGTAATTGGGAAGCAGCTGGAATTGTGGAGGCATAGATGCAGAAATGGCTATTGTACAGCAAGAGACTGAAGAGAAAATGAAATCGATTGAGCAAGATGGAGAGGTTCAAGATATACAGACAAGGCCTGTAGTAGCAACGCTGATATTAGTTATCGGAGTTATTGCTATTGTACTTGGAATGGCTGCTTCTATTTCAGTAGGCGTTCGAGACATTCATTTGCGGACAGTATTTGAAGCAATTTTTAATTTTAATCCATCCAATGATTTGCATCAGATTATTACAAGCTTGAGATTGCCAAGAGCACTAGCAGGAGCTTTAGTTGGGGCTGGGTTTGCAGTCGCAGGGGCAATTATGCAAGGAATGACTAGAAATCCATTAGCAGATCCAGGCTTATTGGGTGTAAATGCGGGTGCTAGTTTTGTAATTGTAATCGCTTTCGCGTTCTTTCCGGCATTGCCGTTTGAGTATTTGATATTATTCTCATTTATGGGCGCGGGATTAGGGGCAGGTATTGTATATGGAGTAACTTTTTTAACACCGGGAGGGTTATCTCCTATTAAACTTGCGATAGCAGGAGCAGTTATTGGTTCATTGTTAACAGGGCTAAGTCAGGCTATCACATTGTTATTCCAAATTACATATGACTTGACGTTTTGGTCAGCTGGAGGTATATCCACGGCTGAATGGTTCCAAGTGTCTATTATGACTCCATGGATAATTATCGGTTTAATCATTGCGTTCTTCCTTGCACGGTATATTACGATTCTAAGCTTGGGTGAGGATGTGGCAAGAGGACTTGGACAAAGAACGGGATTGATTAAAGTAATCGGAATTATCGCAGTCTTGATTCTAACAGGAGCTGCTGTATCTACAGTGGGCGGTATCGGTTTCGTTGGCCTTGTGATTCCACATATCGTAAGGGGAATAGTTGGAGTTGATTATCGTTGGATTATCCCTTGTTCAGCTGTAATGGGCGGATTTCTAGTTGTCCTCGCTGACATCGGAGCAAAAACTGTGAATATCCCGTATGAAACCCCTGTAGGCTCGATTATTGCACTCATTGGTGTTCCTTTCTTTCTTTATTTAGCACGTAAAGAATGGAGGGAGATGTAATGAAGGATGATTTGTTTCAAGAGGGTAGAAGATCGCGTAGCGTTCAGATGATTATCATATTTTCGGTGCTCGTTTTTCTAGCTTTTATCGTCAGTATGAACACAGGCACGTTCAGCATGAATCCGAGTGAGGTGTTAAAAACACTCGTCGGAAGTGGGTCTTTGAAGCAAAATCTCGTATTATTTGATTTACGTTTACCAAGGATGGTTATTGCTATCCTAGTCGGGGCTGGGTTAGCAATTTCTGGGGCGATTTTGCAAGGCATATCAAGAAATGGATTGTCTGACCCAGGTATATTAGGAATTAATGCAGGTGCAGGACTAGCTGTGATTTTATACGTTTCTTTTTTCCCTCATCGAAATATGGCTTCTCCATTTATTATGCCGTTCCTGGCATTAATTGGAGCCGGACTTACAGCCTTTTTAATTTTTATTTTGTCTTATAGAAAAAATCACGGCCTTTCACCGACGCGGCTTCTCTTAGTCGGGATTGCTGTAGCTGCCGGAATTAGTGCAGTAACAATAATTATGACCTTGAAGTTGGACCCTAGAAACCTTGAGTTTGTTGTCACTTGGCAAATGGGAGATCTTTGGGGAGCTGATTGGAAGTTTGTACTTGCGCTCTTACCTTGGATAGCAATCCTGATTCCATTTGTAATTTGGAAAGCAAATGTGCTTGATATTTTGAGCTTGCATGAGCAGATTGCGGGTGGATTGGGTCTTTCAATTGATAGAGAAAGGATCTATCTCCTTATAGCTGCCGTAGCATTGGCTGCTTCGAGTGTGGCAACAGGTGGAGCAATTGGCTTTGTTGGTTTATTAGGACCGCATATCGCGCGGCGCCTAGTTGGGCCTAAACATCGATTCATGCTCCCTCTAACAGCGATGGTTGGAGCTTTAATAGTACTAGTAGCAGATACAATCGCAAGAAGCATAATGGAAAATACTGAACTGCCTGTAGGGGTTATTGTCTCATTACTTGGTGCGCCGTATTTCCTTTATTTATTAATAAAATCATCTAAAAAATCATTTTAGGAAGGAAGATAAAATTGAAAAAATTATTATTCACGTTATTAGCAGTGTTGTTTATTGGCGTATTAGCCGCATGTGGAGGATCTTCAGAAGATGAGTCTGCAAATGCATCGACATCTGGTAAGGATAAGGAGAAAACAGGTAACACTTCATTCCCTAAAACAGTTAAACATGAAATGGGCGAACTTACATTAGATAAGAAGCCAAGCCGTATTGCAAGCGTAGATATTATGATTACAGATTATTTGCTAGTACTTGGTGAAACACCGATTGTCTCAGAAGGAATGGGGACGAAGGAACGTTCTGATGTGTTTGCAAAATATGCTGATGGAAAAGATATCACAGACTTAGGTGGAAAGGTCAATATGGAAACAATTGTTGAAAAAGACCCGGATGTCATGCTAATGAGCAGTGACAGTAAGAAAACTGCGAAATACGACCAATTCAACAAGATTGCAGACACAGCTGTAATTGACTTCTCAGGCGGCGTACGTTCCCGTTTGGAACAAATTGCTGACATTGTTGGTAAGGAAGATGAGGCGATGAAGATAATTGCAGACTTCGATGGGAAAGTGGCAGAAGCGAAGCAAGCAGCAAGCAAACATGCAGATGAAACGGTATTATTCCTCGTCTCAAATGGAAAAGATTTTACAGTTATGAATCCAAAAGACTTCCCAGTTTACTATGAGGAGATTGGTCTGAAACCAGTAAAAAATCTTCCAACTGAAGAAAAAGGTAGAATTGGAATTGAAGCATTAAGTGAATTGAACCCAGATCATATTTTCATTGCAGAAAATCGCAGAAAAATGAATGGCGATGATCGTCTAGGCTTAATTCGTGTATGGCAAGAAAATCCGGTTTGGAAGAGCCTAAATGCTGTTAAAAGTGAACATGTATACCCAGTTGACACTCTAGTTGGCGACACGTTCTTCCTTGGACAGCTAGCAGGTGTAGAAGCAGTTATAGAGAATCTAGGCAAATAAGAACGTTAAGGAGGGGCCACTTTGATCACGACAGATGAATTATGCATCGGGTATGATGAGAAGCTGATTGTCAACCATTTGAACATGACGATAAAACAAGGGAAAATCACTGCGCTCGTAGGTGCAAATGGCTCTGGTAAATCAACCATTCTAAAAGGGATGGCTCGACTATTAAAACCTAAAAGCGGTCATGTTTATCTAAATGGGAAGGCTATTTTTGAACAAAAAACAAGTGAAGTTGCAAAACAGCTAGCTATCTTACCACAGAATCCAACAGCTCCAGAAGGTCTTACAGTGGCAGAACTCGTTGCCTATGGCCGCTTTCCTCATCAAAGAGGAATGGGATCTTTAAGTAAGAAGGATAAAGAGATGATTGCCTGGGCAGTCGATATGACAGGAATGCGGAAGTATGCAAACCGGGCAGTCGATCATCTATCTGGTGGCCAAAGGCAAAAAGCTTGGATTGCAATGGCATTTGCACAGGATACGGAAGTTATGTTCTTAGATGAGCCAACGACATTCTTAGATATGGCCCATCAGATCGAGGTTCTGCAATTGCTAGAGAAATTGAACAAAGAAGAAAAGAGAACAATTGTAATGGTTGTTCATGATCTCAATCACGCCAGCCGCTATGCAGAAGAAATCGTCGCGATAAAAAATGGTCAAATCATTCATGCAGGCCCCCCATCAAAAGTAATCAGGCCGGATATACTTGAAAAAGTATTTGAGGTTAAATGCGATATTATTCAAGATACAAGAACAGGAAAGCCAATATGTATTCCTTATGGTTTACATAAAGAGCCGTCATTAATAGAAACAGTCATTTAAAAAGGAATCTGCTTTAGATAATAGGGCTTCTTTTTTAGTGAAAGAGGCTGGGACAAAAGAAATTCCAATGCAATAAAACCGAACTATACATGAAATCGAACATGAGGATTTCAGTAAAGTTCGGTTTTTCTAATGCCAGATTTGGAATAGCGGAGTGGACTTAGCCTTCCGCT
>Ga0153999_1000390_pt1 | contig 19719 bp, 14 predicted proteins | sample TSNC083MetaG_FD_104675 | JGI IMG/M metagenome (GOLD analysis project Ga0153999, IMG submission 104675) | Attine ant fungus gardens microbial communities from North Carolina, USA - TSNC083 MetaG | ecosystem: Host-associated > Fungi > Mycelium > Unclassified | place: USA: North Carolina, Lumber... | reverse complement strand
TTATTTGAACGGAGTTGATGTGGGCCTGACACCTAAGGAATTCTCACTGCTATTGCTGCTTGTTCAAAATGAAGGCACGGCGCTGTCCAGTAGGTTTATTTATGAAAAAGTCTGGGGAGTGGAGTCTAACGATGATATCAGAGCCGTATGGACCCATATTTCAAAGCTGCGCAGTAAACTGGGTATTGGTGTTGATACCCCTATTAATATTACTGCTGAACGAAATAAAGGGTATCTTTTTACTACTTCGCAGGTTGTGTGAGGTTGTTGAAATATTGCGGCGTGTTGGAGTGTTTTTTCTATGCATGATACCATAAAGACTATAAAACAATAAAACACCAACTTTTTCTATAACAAAACCACACACTTCTGTGTTATACTATAAAAAACAAATTTATTCACTATAGAAAAGGTTTGGTGTAATTTATGTCAACTAAGAGGAAAGCACTTTTAGCAACTACAGTTAGTGGTTTTGTCCCACAATTTGAAATGGACAATGTACGGATTCTTCAGAATATGGGCTATGAAGTACATTATGCATCCAATTACAATACACCGGCTTATGGTAAAGATAATCATCGGCTGGATGGTACAGGTGTCATCCGGCATCAGATTGACTTTGTCCGCAGTCCATTTAACCCAACGAATTTCACGGTATATAAGCAGCTGCGTGATCTGATGAAACAGGAACAGTTTGACCTTGTTCACTGTCATACCCCGATGGGTGGGGTGATGACCCGCCTGGCAGCTCATGCAACTCGCACCGGACCAGTTGCTTATACTGCGCACGGATTCCATTTTTTTAAGGGTGCTTCCTTGATTAACTGGTTATTTTACTATCCAATGGAATGGTTTCTTTCTCGCTATACCACACAACAGCTTTGCATTAACCGAGAAGATTATGAACGGGCAAAGAAATCTTTTCATGCTACATATGTGGATTATATACCGGGAGCTGGAATCAATCGAAGTCGGATACTAAACTTTGATGCTGAACAGATTCGAAAGAAAAAAAAAGAACTGGGGTTGCCAATTGATAAATGGATTTTGTTGTCTTCTGGTGAAATGATTAAGCGAAAGAATCATGAAACTATGATTCGAACGATTGCGAAATATCGAACAGAACATATTGATGGAGAAAATTCTAATATTCACTATGTTATATGTGGACATGGCAAATTAGAAACTTATCTGAAGGAACTGGTGAAAAGACTGGGAATCTCAGATATTGTTACTTTTTTGGGATACCGCGATGATATGATGGAAGTTTATCAGACTGCAGATATATTTTTATTTCCCTCTTTTCAGGAAGGACTGCCGATGGCGCTCCTGGAGGCAATGGCCTGTGGGCTGCCGGTGATTTGTTCAGACATTCGTGGGAGTAGTGATTTGATGGGTACACCATTATCCACTGCCGGTGATTTAGAGTTTTGTCGCGGTGGAATTATGGTGAAGAAAGCAGATCTTGTAGATGCATATTGTCAGGCATTGGACCATATGCTGGCTGCTCCGCAAAACCTCAAGAAAATGGGTTCGGACAACTCCTCAAGAAGTGGGATGTTCACTTCAGAAGAGGTCCATGCCGCAATGGAGTTTATTTATAGTCGATTAAGTCAATTATAGCCTCACAGGATGGAGCATAGTGATGTATCGTGTAATAAATGGTAACCACTTTTTTCATTGCCATCATACAGTGGGCAGGTTAACCTGCCCAGAATATCTACTTTGCAATAACACAGGAGTGGGCATACCTAAGTCATTGGCATGAGAGCAGTCTGGTGGCAAATCATGAAATCATTAACACTATTCTCTATTTTCCGTACAGACTGTCCCCCAACGGATACCCATGTAAGCATATAACTGCATCATAGTTGTATTGGTCCATTGCATTTTCAATGGCATTTATCCCCTTCACCGGAAACCTGGGATCAATAAAAGTAATATTTCTGCAGCACAACGTCAAGAACGCTATCGCACGATAACCACACGAATCAGCGATAATTAACAGATTAGGGCCATCACTTTGTTTATTTTCAATATTATATGCATATTGTCCAAATCGCAAATAATTTGTTACCCAATATAGATTTTCATCTCCCAAATCATCATAATTATTCATTACAACATGGCTGTATATCCCATCTTTTAAGAAATTATCAGATACTAAATCTTTCATGATAAACATGGTGTTCCTATCGTCCACAGGAATATATTCATTAAAAATATCAACTCCATTATAATATTTACCCACAGATCTAGCGAGATTCCCTAACAGCTTATGCGAATGCATATTATACCTTGAATCATCTGTACCCGTAATCAATTCCTCACCAATATTAACCCCTTTATCCTGAAGTACTTTTGCAAGAATGTTTGCGATTAATATTTCCGCTTCTGTAGTTAAATGAACATCCGTTTTCATATAGAACTTTTCTAATGGCATTTTTTCAATTTTTAAAAGATTAGCAACATTAACAATACTTACTTCTTCATTTTCAATGTTTTTGCGTATTTTTTCAAAATACAGATTAGCATTCACCAAGCCACTTGGAACACTTCCATCATTTCTCAATGGCAGTGGCACATAAAAAAACGGAATTCCCTTTTCCCGGCAAACTGAGTTTAAAGTTAAAAGATCATTACTAATAACATCGGCATTAACAATATCCTGCGCATCTATGTTGAGCATAAAGTTGATAAGACCATTTTCGTTTTTTACATATTCCATATTACCTATAATACTTCTTCCCAATAAACGCTGTACTGCTCCATACATCTCAATCCATTTGTCCTTTTTATTGACGTTCTCTCGATATAGATTATCAATCTTTTCAAAATATGCTTTAGAGTAGCCTTCTTCTAAATATATTTCGTATACTGTTCCCCTATTTTGTACAAGATTTCTCAAATTAAGGAGAAACCCCATACTTAAAATAAATAGAAAAACAAACAAAAAACATATTGAATTAGTAGACACCTGCTTTTTCATTTTTCTCTCCTAAAAATTAAAGTATATAAAAGGATTATATCTTGCATTAACTGAGTAACTAATAGATATGCAAAATAGCATAACAATTCCAACTGAGCTGATAACGCTGCATAGACCCGGTGCTTTTTTTTCTATCTTTATACCTATTTTTTTTATAATAGGTGTACTTGCAATTGCTCCTATTATTAACAACAATATCAAATCCTTAAGAATAAAAATTCCAATGTCATCAATTAAGGGAGTAGGCGTCACTCCTGCCATAGTTTTTAAATAATCAACCGCCGCTGGTAAAGATGGGGCTCTAAAAATAATCCAACCAATCACAACGCATAATAACGTAAAAATCCGATAAATAAATTTACCAAAATCGGAACGAACCCGTTCAGGATACCCAAAAAATTTTTCAAAACATAATATCATAAAATACCATAACCCCCAAACAACAAATGTCCAATTTGCTCCATGCCATACACCGGTTAAAAACCATACAACCAAGAGATTGAAAAACAATCTTTTTTTGTCAACACGCGATCCGCCAAGCGGAAAATAAACATAATCCCGAAACCATGTTCCTAATGAAATATGCCAGCGTCTCCAAAACTCTGATACAGATTTCGATATATAAGGATAATCAAAATTCTCTAAAAATTGGAAACCAAACATTTTCCCCAACCCAATTGCCATATCCGAATAGCCAGAGAAATCAAAAAAGATTTGAAATGAATAACAAAGTGCTCCAATCCACGCTGTTAACGTTGAACTGCGACTGATATTATTAAAAGCATAGTCCGCAAAAGTGGCAAAAGAATTGGCAAGTAATAACTTTTTACTAAGTCCATAAACAAATCGCTTGATCCCCACACAAAAATCGTCAATATTCTCAATTCTGTGTGTAATTTGTTCAGCAATAGTAGAATATCTAACAATTGGGCCAGCAATCAGTTGAGGAAAAAAGGCAATATATAAACCAACATTTAGTGGGTTTTTTTGAACCTCACCGTCTCCCCTATATACATCAATAACATAAGACATCGCTTGAAATGTATAAAAAGAGATTCCAATAGGCAGCACAATATTAACAGTAGCCAAGGGAATTCCTATTTTCTGCAAATTAAATACAGTAAATCCCAAATACTTGAAAATGAATAATAATCCCATATTAAACAATACATTAAGCGTTAATACAATTCTAATAACCCGTTCATCTTGCCGGTATAATGATATTAGAATTCCCAAGATATAATTTATTGTTATAGAAAGTATCATGAGTAAAACAAAATAAGGTTCTCCCCATGCATAAAAAAACAGACTAATAAGTAATAACCAAACATTTTGAGCAGTCCGCCAACTACGTAATAAATAGTAGCCCCCTAATGCTAATGGCAGCGCAAAAAAAATGAATACCATATTAGAAAAAATCATAACTATACCTACTTTACATGTATTTTTACTGCACCTTATCAATTTTGATATAGTAAAACTTTATGCTATTTCAAATGTATATAACAGTCAAAGTGAACCAGCCTCACGGCAAAACAGAGCCACCGTTTCGGCGGCATAGCCAGCTTAAATTTGCTCTGGGAAGAATCAGTGGTCTTATGCATGATGATTTCACCTCCTTATTTATGGGATTTTAATAAAAACTGTAAGAAAAATAGGTTAATTCATTCAAAACTCTTGTGTTTATTATACAAAAACGACATGTGTTTCAGTAATATCAATGGTTTTAGTTTAATCAGCAGACACTACTTACCTTACTATAATTTGGCACACACAATGTTCAGAAAGAACCTAATTTCCGCGTACAAGCATCCCTCTTTGTTCCATTTCGTTCAAGGAATATTCATAACTACTATTGTCACTTTCTTGGCAAATCACCCAGTTAGCAAATTCTTTAAGTCCATCCTCTAATTCAACAGTGGGACTAAATGCTAACAATTTTTGCGCTTTAGTGATATCGGCAATATTATGCGCGATATCACCTATACGAAAATCATTTGTTACATTTATTACTGAGCTGCTATTATATAAACGCTTAAATATCTCTGCTATTTCTAACACACTCGTTCCGATTCCGCTCCCTATGTTTATTGTTTCACCACTCGTTTTCGTCTCTTCCAATGATTTAACAACTGCCATTGCAACATCTCTTACATTTATGAAATCCCGGCTCTCTTTTCCATCTTCGAACACATTAATGGGTTTATTATCTAACATAAGTGTTGAAAAAATTGACAGAATTCCCGTATATGGATTCTTCAAGGATTGCCCTACTCCATATACATTTTGAAAACGAAATATTGTATAGTCAATGCTCATTGCTTTGCACATGGTCTCAACCATCTTCTCCTGCGCAAGCTTTGTAAATGCATAGAGAGAATTGGGAGCAAGTCTACTCTCTTCATCCGTTTTAACCACATCTAGATTTTTGTTGCAAATTGAACAATGAATATTAAAGTCACCGCATCTCATATCTGCTTTCCTTCTTGCCTCCGGGTAGACCTCACCATGCATAGAACAACTATATTTTCCTTCTCCATATACAGATCGAGAGGAGGCTAGAACGAATTTTTTCAGTTTTATTCCGGTTGAAGAAATCGCCTGAAATAAGTTAGATGTTCCCATTATATTCACTTCATTATAATGGTTAATCTCATACATGGATTGTCCTGTCCCAGTCTCCGCAGCTAAGTGAATGATGCACTCGCAATCAACTAATGCGCTCTCTACCGTTGAATAGTCTCTAATATCTCCTTTAATAAAATGGCATTTATCAATGATTTCTGTATATAGATAAGACTTTTCTGGAGATGTTCCATGGATTTGCTCCATTAATGAATCCAAAACTACAATATGATTTTTCTTGTCCTTAGCTAGCAATTTAATAATTGCATTTCCAATAAAGCCAGCTCCTCCAGTAATTAATATCTTCATGTCTGCTACTAAATCCTCTCTTTATTTTTTTAATCCACTTAAACTTAAACTAAAATTTAATTCTTTATCATTAATCACGCACCTCCTTATTATCATTGTTTTCGACTCTTGCTGAAAATTTTGAGAACTTGTCCATTTAAATGATATAAGCCTTTTGATAAAACCGCATTTAGAATACAGTATATTGTAAACAGCATCCATACATCGCGCCGATACAAGTTTGGTAAATCAAATCTTAAGACCAGTAAATTAATCAACTTATGGTGAACAAAAAAATTGCATAAGAATATCTCGCAATCCAACTAAATACTTGTTGAACCAAATTACATGTTATATATTGTGCAAAACCACCAAGAATCAGAAACACACAAATGCAGACGATTAATTCATATACGATGCTATACTCATGCCTGTACGGAATTATATAACTAAATATAATTATCAAAAAAGCTATTAAGCACATTTTTATTGGAATAGTCTGACTATATTTCATAACAAACATACCGGCTAACATATGTGGAACGTATATTAAAAAATTTTCGACGGCACTCCAAAATAAAACATACATATATACAACACCAGACAGCACAGCAATGTAACCTTCGGATATTTATTCATACCGTAAACCAACAATGGAGAAATAACATATAAGCAAATAATACAACCTAAAAACCATTCTCCAACTTGGTAAAACCCCAAAGGCGTAAACCGGAAATCATAAAAAAGAGGTTCACTCCAACTGTTCCTACGTAAATTTCCAGCAAATGACTTCCCAAAACCCGCTTATCTAATGTAAAGAAATTTGATATATTAGCATTAAAATGAATTATTACAACACACATGCAGGCCATTGCCCGGATAAAATCCGGCCAAAATATCCGTTCCATTTTTTCACTCATACGTTCCCTCCTAGTACAAGTCAGTCCCTTCCTAGTATGTCACGTGTATATACCTTTTCCTTTACATCCTCTAACTCATTCACCCAACGATTAGCAATTATTATATCTGCCTTCTCCTTAAATTCATTCAAACCTTTAATGACCTTTGAACAAAAAAATTCGTCCTCATGAAGTAACGGTTCATATACAATCACTTCTATCCCTTTAGACTTTATCCGCTTCATAACACCTTGAATTGATGAATGGCGAAAATTATCTGAATCAGATTTCATCGTCAAACGATATACCCCAACTACCTGCGGATTTCTCTCAATTATGCTTTTAGCAATAAAATCTTTCCTAGTACGATTAGCATCAACAATTGCACCCATAATACTGTTTGGAACATTGGCATAGTTTGCCAGTAATTGTTTTGTATCTTTGGGTAAACAGTATCCCCCATACCCAAATGAAGGATTATTATAGAAATCTCCAATCCGGGGATCTAGTGATACCCCTTTAATAATCTGCTTCGCATCTATCCCCTTTACCGCTGCATATGTATCCAGCTCATTAAAAAAGGAAACACGCATGGCTAAATAAGTATTGGCAAATAATTTTATCGCTTCAGCCTCAATAGACCCTGTAAACAACAAGGGAATCTGTTCCTTTTGGGCTCCCTGTTGCATCAAATCTGCAAATACATGTGCACGTTTGGATTCCTCTCCAACAATTATACGTGATGGATACAAATTATCGTATAATGCGCTTCCTTCCCTTAAAAATTCAGGGGAAAAAATTATATTATCTGTGCAGTAACGTTTTCTCACTTCTAGCGTATACCCTACCGGCACTGTTGATTTAATGATTACTAACGCCCCTGGCACATAATTCATAACGTTTTCTAATACTACTTCGATTGAACTTGTGTCAAAATAATTTTTTTCCGAATCATAGTTTGTTGGGGTTGCTATAATAACAAAATCAGCTCCGCCTAAAGCTTCCTCCACATCCAATGTTGCCTTTAAATTTAATATTTCATTCTTCAGATATTCCGCCAATTCTTTATCTATAATAGGAGATATCCTGTTGTTAATCATTTCCACTTTCCGCGAATCAATATCAAAAGCTACAACTTGATTATGCTGCGCAAGTAAAACTGCATTTGACAAACCCACATATCCCATTCCTACTACTGCAATCTTCTTCATAAATGTACTCTACTTTCTCTGCTTGTTAATGTCCTACCATTATAGATTTATAGTTCTGTCTTTTTAAATACATGCTTTTTTCCTATAAAATAGTTTAATATGACAACTAGGATTGTAATGAAAAATTTGCTAAACAAAATGTTTAAACTCATCACCTCAACCATTAATATCAGGCCAAAATAATCCAGCAACATGGAAGCACCTCTTGCTAACAGAAATCTGCCAATTTCAGCCGCTAAACCATATAGATTATTCGTTTTGCTTTTAAAGACAAAATTTTTGTTACAAATATAAGCAGTTAATTTCACCACAATCAATGTAATAATATTGACCATTTTATAGTTCTCAATAAATACTAAGAGAATTTTAAATAACACAACATTCTCTATTGAAGTCAACACTCCAAACAATGTGTATAATATTGTTTCTCTATTAATCAACCTATTACTTTTTTTTTCTTCGCTGTTATCCATTTATAAGTCCCTACTCTTTTTCCTATTTTTTAACTATTCTTATCGCTATCATGGTCACAGTCCATCTTCTTAATTCGATATTCAACGTCTTCCATAATCTTTCTGTTTGCTGCAATAATATCAGCTAATAAACCAGTTACTATCGTCTGGAAACCCATCATCATTAAGATTGCAGCTAATATCAACGATTGAATATGTCCGCTACCTTCATGCATATACAAATATATCAAATATCTAATGCCAAGCAAAAAACCAGCTGTAAAAATGCCACCTCCCAATAACAAAAAAAACTTAAGCGGTTTATACATCATAAAAGAACGAATAATCACAGATGCTGAGCGTTTCATGTAAATCCACATATTACTAAACAAACGAGAGGTTCTCAATTCTTCATTCGTTCGAATCGGAACAGAGATGATAGCCATCCTATTTCTTCCTGCCTGAATAATGGTTTCTAATGTATATGAATACTCATTAACCACATTCATACGTAAAGCTGCTTCTCTAGAATAAGCCCGAAAACCACTTGGCGCATCCGGAATATTGGTCTTAGAAACTATGCGTACAATCCAACTCCCTAAACGTTGGAATTTTTTCTTTTGCCAAGACCAGTGCTCCGTTGTATCAACTGGTCTTTCACCAATTACTATATCCGCTTTTCCTTCAAGAATGGGATATACCAGTTTCGCAATATCTGCTCCACAATACTGATTATCCGCATCGGTATTTACTATGATATCTGCTCCATTATGCAAACACGCATCTACTCCAGCCATAAACCCATATGCTAATCCCTTATTTCGTTTGAAGTTTACAACATAGTTAACCCCCCAGTTCTTTGCCACTTGAACCGTATCATCTATACATCCATCATTGATAATAAGATATTCTATCTTATCAATTCCTTCCATCTCCCGAGGTAGCTCATTTAGGGCAATTTCTAAAGTTTCAGCCTCATTGTAGCAAGGAATTTGTATAATTAATTTCATGATCACTCCTCCTAACCATTTCTAACACTTAATATTGAGCTTCAAATATAAAGAAATCATCAATCTGCTTCACACAGGAAAATTGAATATTATAATTATTAAATACTGTTAAATCCCTACTGGAAAGTATATATTTAACCCCCAATATCTCCACATCATCAACATTCAAATACAGCATAAAGGAACTACCTCCCATGAGTTCAAAGCGAGAATCTTCTTCAATGATACTTAATCCAATATGCGCTTGTCGGTTGTATATATCCTCATACATCCTGTCTTTATCAATTTTATACCATAATTCAAGGTTTGGATATATATTAATTGAATTTATTGTTGGCGCCCCAACCATTATTGTCAAATTAAACAATGGTGTTGGTATATTATCAGTTATCCATGACCCTTCATGCTCCTGCGCCGTCTCATAAATTGCCTGTGTTAATGGATTGTTATAAATAACATCAACCCCACGTTGAACAGGGTTAACCAATAATCCCGTTCCCATAACAACAATAACCACATACCCCAGCAATGCTCTGCCTCTTTTTGCCATAATAAGGTAACAACCTAATCCGCCAACTACAAACATTATCACCAACATAAATCCACCTACATATCCTTGGGCATCGTGATATGCTGCACTACTAATACCTACCGTAGTTACAAGTGCAATAACTACTGTATGGAGCTCCTTCCTTTTAATCTCTAACCTTGGTAAATTCCTCATTAACAATAAAATATTAATATAACCAATTACAATTACAGCCCTGGCCGCCGAACTATATTTCATTAATGTAATTGTCGCAATCATCTGTGGCCATGGTATTAAAACATACAATACTAGTACTCCCGTTAAACACGTTAACAAAATATTAAGAATATCCTTTTTTCTTGTCTTAACTTCAAATACTATAGCAAAAATTATCCCTAACGGGAAAAAATCAAAAAACCTTGCTGCTTCTGATTCATTATACAAGGGTTCTATATTATGATTTGTAAGTGGTAGAAATATATTATTAAAGTAACGAAATAAATATAATAAATTACCGTCACCACCATATATACTCCGTTTTCCAGGATATGCTGTATTCATAATCGCTTTAATGGTGTCAAAAGACATATATAGTAATCCTGAAAAAAACGCTGCTAGGATTCCTATCAGGATTAGTAGCATTGCACCATCAACTCTTAGTGTTATTTTTGCCGCCTTATAGTTTTCTGCGATAATTCCAATCGTAACCACTAAAAATACAAAGAAAAACGGCACTTGCCATGCAGGATAAAAAGTCAAAAAATAGCCACCTGAACAAATAGCCATAGTTACAATATATAACACCTTCCGCATAATGCTGGAAGTATTCATATACTTATGCAGACAAACGATTGCGAGTTGACCGAATATCAACATTTCTACAAATCCATTAATAGCAAACCACCATTGAACAACAGGCGAAAACGACACTAAAATTGATCCAATTAAAGAGTACTCTTTGTTTTTATTAGTCAATATCATAAAAAGTTCTATTGATACTAAAAACAATGCTACCAATCGTGATGTCCAAAAAAACGCCAATCCCCTAGATGAGCCCAAAAGCAAGTATCCCAAATGAAATGGTCTAAAAACAACAAGTAAATTCCACACAGGTTGTCCATACACAATAAAAGTATCTGTTTTTGTGCCCCTTATTGTATCACTATAATATGGATATTTTCCGGTTTTATTGTATTCTTGTGAAAATGCCATAGGGGTGTTTTTCTGCCACTCGTCTTGCCTCACCAATCGTTCATGTCCCCAAAGCACTCCACTTTCTGTGTTGTCTGCTGGTAAATACTCATCAAAGCAACCAATTGAAGACCCACTAATTTCAAAAGCTACGCAAAAGACTATTGCTATGAATCCAATAAAATAACGGCTTTTAAAAATCCACTCAAATATTGGAATCTCCATTTTCTTTATAAAAATAATTAACAATAATATTATTATCATTATGATTAAAAACCTTGTAATACTAATATTCTTTAATATTTTGGCAAATAATGATATATCTATTCCTTCAATAGTTATATCTGTAACACCAAAGATAATTAAAGTTTCAATTGAAATGCTTACTAATGCACAACAACCAATTAAATATACAAATGACATTATAAAAACCCTCCATCAATTAATCAGGTATCGTTATCTATACCTAGCTTTGGCATATAAAGTTAAAAGCCATTTAGGTACAAAACGTTTCACCCTCTGCCTTAGCTGATACTTCAGTGAAGTTCTTGGATATAAATACCCAATTTGGCTATCTTTTTCTGCAAGCGCTGTCCGTAATAATTGGATTTCTTTCTGATGTGCAACATAATCATCAAACTTTGAAACAACATCATATAAATTACTCGTATAGTAGTGAGGAAATATTTTTTTATTTATTTCCCTCATCATAAAATACAAATTAGTAATCTCAATACTGGCAAATTTATCCGTCATCCCCCATGCCGGATAGTACCCTTCCGCCTGTGTAACAAATCCGTATCCTCTCTCTATTGCATGAAGGATTGTACCATCATATCCATTAGGTTCCTCTGGAAAATCTTCATACTTCCAGCCATAATCAAACAGCTTTTTTAGGGCCTCTGGCCGAAACCAAAACATAGTTCCTAATGGTGCTATGGGTGCTTTATCAGGCTTTATATTAAGATTTATTTTTAACCGCTCCATAAGTTCCAGTGTAAGATAATAGTCTCCTGCCCACTCAGACCCGATCATTCCGTAGAAGTTTCCATGCGATGGTACCGGAGGAGTCAACAAGCCCAGTTTTTCATTTTCGTCAAACGTTTTTATTACATTTTCAACATACTCACGACTAGCAAGGGTGTTTTCAAAACATTGGTAAGAAAAAGAATCTCCATTACAGTATGGTTCCACCTGCTTTGTTTTCTTGTCGTGAACATAACATATATAATCATAAGAGAACACGTAAGGTGCACAACCAATCAGCAAAGAAGAAACATCACGTCCCCTATTTTCAATAAAGATAATTTCCACATTATATTCTTTAAGCTCAACTTTTTTCTTTTCCAGTTCACATTCAGTTTCTTTCACTGGTGTCGTTATATAAATATCAGTACCTAAAGGCATTGATTTGGCATAGCTAAAGCAATAATCTATCAAATCAGCATAATAAATATGCATCATAAGTGCCACCTTAGCCTTTGATGATTCTGCCGGTGTCAGTCTATAATCCTGTGGAAGAATATAATTTAAGTGCATTATAGTCTTCATTTCATCCATATTATTAATCCTAAGGCCATTCTGCCAAATCAAGTTTACATCATACTCAGTATTTTTCTTCACAAAATCATATGTATCTCTTGTTGCCTGTCCTACCGTGTCTGTTAGTATATCATAATAGTTTTGAGAAAATGATTTTTGCTTTATTACCGGACAATGCCGGTTAATAACCAGTTCGCTAGACATCATTAGTAAAGGATACCTCGTATACCCTTCCAGATCAGATGTATCAACATAAACCTCTGACTTAAATCCCTTTTCAATTGATTCCTTTGTAAATATCACTTCAAAATAACCAATTGCCTCACTATAAGAATGGATTTCTGGCAATTCATCCCAAACACGTTTGTATTCTTCCCTTCTTCCCATGCTTTTTCTTATGACAAGAAAACTTGACTGTATATGTTCCGGTATATAACCATATTTACATGTTCCAAAACAATCCCATGGAACACTATGGTGCTTTGTTATGCCCCAGAAATCTAAATCTCGTTCGCTCATGGTACTAAACATCTCATCAAACGGATAAATAGGACCATATAAAGTAGAATTCACAAAAATGCATTCATCAAAACGATCTATCTTATCCCACGTTATATATCGTATTCCTTCAAGGTAACCTGTAATATCATAGCCTTCATTTGGCCTTATCAAAATATCATCAGCAACTGCCTCTAATTTCTGTAGTCCTTCTTTATTAACCTCACCATTAATCACTACCAGCTGAAATTGTGTAAATCGCTTTAGCTCCTTTAAAAAAACCGGTACATAATTATCAACAATCCCATCTTTATCATGAAACACATATATTGCCACTCGTGTTGCTGTTGAATTATCAACTATCATTTTTTCCTCCAAAGCGTTTTCCCTTAAGCAAGAAATTCTTTATCTTTTTTTTGAGTTTCGTTTCAGAGATCAGACTCCGCATTTCTCTTTTTAATTTCTCGTTTTCTTCTAGCAATATATTATTATGCTCTCTAAGTAGACCGATTTCATAAATCATACTATCTGTAACATTCAGCAACTGTTGGTAGCTAAAATATGCAGCATATTTCTCAACACTTCTATTTATTCCTTGCAAACTGACTGCCAAATTTGTCAACATAATATCCGCAAATACTTCATTACACAATATGGCAGGATAATAACCTGCTTGTTGCACTGAATATGAATATATTCTTTCAATAGCGTGCAATAATGTTCCATCTACACCGTTTGGTTCCTCTGGAAAATCCTGGTATTCCCAATCATACTCAAAGAGTATTTTAAGTGCTGGAGCTTTAAACCAAAACATTGTACCTAAAGGGGTAACTGGTGATTTATTTTCTTCAATCGGAACTGTTATTCCTAATCTATTTGCCAGCTGCTTTGTTTTTTCAAAATTACCTGCCCAATCTATATTTCCGTGTATTGCAAAATAGCTTCCATGCATTGGATATATTGGTGATAGCATACCCAACCGCTTCTGGTCATGCAAGGTACAGATAACATTATTGACAAAATCTTTTGTTCCTAATGTATTTTCAAAACATTGAAAACCAAAATCAAGGCCAATAGATCCAGGAACAAGCTGAGCGCTCTTCTTGTCATGCACAAAACACACATAGTCATAATTCATTATAACATCTTTTACACCCGTAAGAAGCGCACTTACATCTCGACCGCGATTCTCAATCACTCTAACAACGATTTGTCGGACCTTAAGGCTACAAAACATGGCTTGAATCATGCCTTTTTTTTCTTCTGTATTAGTAGTAATATATATATCACCTTCTTCTGGGAAAGATGCCGCATATTTGTATGATACATCTAACAAATCTATAAAATGCAAATGCATTACTAAAGCAATCTTGTGGGTCTTAAGTATACTTTTTGTTTTTTCATAATTACAGGTTTTAGAATCAAGTATATAGTTTAAATGTAAATTATTATAGATATCTTGTTGGTTACTATTTTTTAATATTGCATCCCAGATCATTTCAACATCGTATTTCGATTCATCCTCCAAATAATGCATCAACTCAAGAGTCGCACTCCCCGTTGTATTTGAAAAGAGGTTTACATAATCACCGGCAAAACTTTCTCGGGAAAATACCGGACAACCTCTCTCTGCAATTAGTAATCTAGGACACATTAATAATGGATTATAATAAATCTTTCCCAGATCTTCTGTATTTATATATGATTCAAATACAAAGTCATTTTGAGATAGTTCTTTACTAAAAGTTAGCGCTCTGTTGTCTATCCATGAATCTCTTTCGTTCTGCTTTTCAGTGGATTCTTTAAGCATAGATCTTAACTTACCAGAATTAATCAAATGATTCTCAAATACAATAAACTCTGGATGCAGATATTCCTCCTGCAAATTCTCTCCTGTATAATCAAGGTAATTCATAGGAGTTTTATGCTGCTTGGTAATGCTCCAACAATCGACATTTCGCTCATGCATCAAATCCAACATCTCCTGCAAATCATAGAGTGGACCCATAAGTTTATCTGATATACAAATAATACGATCATATGCTACAACTTCATCCCACCCAATCTGGCAAATAGCATCGTAATATGCCTGCAAGGGGCTCTTGATGCCTCCATTTATAACCAGATTCTTATATATAGTCTTTATTATTATATTGCTTACTACATATTTCGTGGAAACACAGTCTAAAATGTTTTTTATTAAATATTTTGAACATTTTTCAAGTTCATCCTTTGAGTTTTGCGCATAAAAAAGCAATAAAGTATTATTCATTATAGCTCTCCCTCACCCGTTTCTCCAGCTCCTCAATATAGCGCTTTGCATTCTCTTGTTCTTGTTTATAGTCTTCAACTAAGGCGGCGGCTTCTCTCTCTTTCGTCTCCAATTCTCGAATATACGCTGTTAAATTCCTGTATTCTTGCTCATATTGTTCAATTAAACAAGCTGCTTCTTTCGCTTTTGTCTCCAGGTCTTGAATATATATTATTGAATTTCTGTGTTGCTGCTCATATTGGTCAATTAAAACTTCTGCTTCCTTTGCAGTTGTTACCAGTTCCCTTATATAAGTATCAGATTCATATTGCTTCTGCTTGAAATCTGCAATTTCTTTTTTCAATTGACTATTGAAAACTTCCTGATTTATAGGCATATAGTATTTCGGGTCAAATAGCAATCCGGTCTTTAATTCTTTCGAAAAATTTGATGAGTGAAAATTATATCGTTTTTCCAGAACCTGCCTAAGAGATGTATCATTTAAAAATTTATACATAAATTCCATAGCTACAATCTTCCCTGCTATCTTACATACATACCTATCTTTCAATATAAATACTTGTTCACATAGCATATTCTGTTCGCATCTATCCCACACCTCAATAACCCATTTCCCAAAACCTTCTTCAAAAATATCTATACTTATATTATCAAAAAAGCTTCTGCCAATGAGATAATATTCAACATTTGTTCGATTGGCGTTTTCAATATTATCATAACTTGTATTTTTTGTATTACCCATAAACCATCTATAATTCACTAGTTTTTCTTTAATTATATACACATTATAACGCTTTAAAATCCTAATAAATAATTCATAGTCTTGCAATTGCTTAAGTCCATAAGAATATACACCCACTTCATCAATAACATACTTTCTTACCAGCATTGACGGATTCCCCAATTTACACCCCTCAGAAAAAAACAGCCTTAGCCATTCTCCGCGTGTATGATTATCCGAGTTCCACATGATATCACGCTTCTCGCATTCTTCCGAAGAGATACTTTTCCCCTCTTCATTTACTACTGCTATCCATGAAAAACAGGCACCGTACTCACAATGAGTATCCAAAAAATCAACTTGCTTCTCCAGCTTATCCGGTTGCCAAAAATCATCACAATCAAGCATAGCAATATAATTGCCACAAGCCATACTTATTGCTTTGTTATGTGCAGACGGTATTCCCTGATTTCCATTAAAATAATGAGACTTTATGCGTTGATCATCCTTGGCGTACTTATCTATTATCTGCATAGACGAATCTGTCGAACCATCATCTACAATTATTATTTCAAAATCTTGAAATGTCTGCATCAGCACACTCTCAATTGCTGCTCCAATAAATGCCGCTTTATTATAACTGGTTAAAACCACGCTGACTTTCGGATTATTCATCATTCACATCCCTTTCCCTATAAAACATCTGCAAAATGTTTTTCCAATCCTTTAAAAACTCTAATTCCAGCAAATAAGATCACTATAGAAACTGTCCAGAAATAAAATCCCATCTTGGGTTTCTCCCAGAACCATATATTTTGAAAAAATGCATCTCTATACCCATCAACAATATAAAACATTGGATTAAACTTAAGAATTTTTTCAACTGTTGGACCAAGCATTGATGCCGGATACATAATAGGGGTTGCCCACATGCCAAACTGTAAAATAATACTTACAATTTGTCCTAGATCCTTAAAAAAGGCAACAGTTGCAGCTGTCATATAAGACAATCCCAACACAAGAAACATTGTGCATGACAAATAATACAATATCTGTATCATATAAATGGTAATTGGTTTCTTCGTAGCAAGCAACATAATAATTGCAACTAAAATAAAAAATATATGAATAAATGTTGCCGAGACTATCTTAACTACCGGAAGCACATTTACATTAAACACCACTTTTTTTACAAGATAGCTATATTCTAGCAGACTGTTTGTTCCTGTAATGAGTGCTTCCGAAAAAAAGAACCATGGAATAATACCAACAGTAAGCCATATTGGAAACGAAACCCCTTCTACTGGCAGTGATTTAAAACCCATACCGAATATAATGGAATATATAGATACTGTTACCACAGGTTGTACAAACGCCCAAAATACTCCTAGGTAAGAAGCTGCATATCTCATCTTAAAATCATTAACAGCCAACCCACCAATACGCTCCCAATCTCTCAAAATAGCTAATAGCCACTTAATATCGGCAACTATTTCATTATAGCTTCTATACACTAATACACACAAAAACATTGCCAACACAAGGTATACTAATGCCAATATCTGATTAAGATTATATACCATATTTTCAATCTCTGCCAAAGGATTTTCCAGATCAAAAATAATATATGGATCATTGCCTGTCACGCGAATTATATATGTCTCCTCACTATATGTCATATCACAAATGCCATTTTCACCAACAATTAATCCTGGAGTTAAAATGTTTTTCTTAATTCTATAGCGAATCCCAATATCTGATATTTTTATATTATTATCCTTATCTCCCAAATCTATTCTAAGATATCTATATCCGTCATTTACATTGCATTTTACCCTAGTAGCCACTGTTTCACCAATACTAAACAGCTCCGAATTGCCCTCACTAAATTCATTCGGATTGTCACTATAAAATATTTGTGTATTACTTTGATTTGTATATGTTACATCATAAGCTATTGGATATTCATATGAACTAACTCTATAGTAACTTATAAGTATAAACCACACAAATATGCTTAACATTAAACTCAGCATTATTTTTTTAGTTCTCATTTAAAGATTCCCTCATTATTCCCACTGATGATTTAGCACCACTTTACCTTCCGCAATATAATCCATATTTACAAAGAAGTTCTTATATTTGGTTTCATAATCAAACTGTACTGTAGCCGTACTATCAAATAGTGCAATATCAAAATAATAACTTCCCCCCGTCAAGCTAAACTTATTATATTTCAATACACATTCATTAAGCCCTCTTTTCCAGCTTATCCTTTTCTCATCGAGAAGCGTATTTAAGCCACAAATGTACTCCCCATTTATCGTCCTTATCGCGACTCCTAAAACAGGATTCTTTATCGAACTATCATTTACCGCATATTTCACTTTAAGAGATACCGTTTCACCATGGTTTATTTCTTCAATTTCTTGTTTTTTCTGATTGTAAAGTTTTGCTTCAACTACACGTGCTATATCTATACCACGCAAATCATAGCCTTCATCCTTTACAATCATCTCAGGTTCTTGCCGTCTACTTTCAATATAGGCAGAATAGGACATTTCGCTGGCAAGAAAATCATTATAACTATCTGTCACTTCATCTGTATCTCCATCCATGACCACGCTTCCGTCGTTAATCCAAATAGCCCTCTTACAGAATCGCTTTACAGAATTCAAGTCATGACTTACAAACAGAATTGTTTTCCCCACTTTCATAAACTCTATAAACTTGTCCATACATTTAACTTGAAATCTAGTATCTCCAACAGCAAGCGCCTCATCCACAATCAATATATCGGGATCAACACTTATTGCAACTGCAAATGCCAGCCTTACAAACATTCCACTTGAATATGTTTTTACCGGTTGATTTATGTGCTCACCAATATCTGCAAATCTAATAATATCGTCTACTTTTTTATCAACTTCTTTTTTAGAAATATTCATTATGGTACCATTTAGGTATATATTTTGAATTCCCGTATACTCCATATTAAAGCCTGCACCCAACTCAAGCAATGCAGATATTGTTCCGCGAGCTACCGCTTCACCTGAACTCGGACTCAGTACCCCGGTTATTATTTTTAATAGAGTTGACTTTCCCGAACCATTTCGACCAATGATTCCAACAGTTTCCCCTCTTTGAATATTGATATTTACATCTTTAAGTGCATAGAACTCATTGTGATAGACTTTCCCTTTTGAAAAAGTTTCTTTAAATCTGTCAATTGGTTTTCCATAGAGTTTATAAACCTTGCTTACATCTGTCAGGCTCAATACATTATTATCCATTTAGACTGCTCCTAAACCTCGCTTGTTATACTGCTTTTCACTTTAATCATCGTATTATATAGCAGATTTATTTCTTTTTTGTTCAATGTAATATAGTTTAATGATATCTCAAACTCATCATATTTTCTATCCCTTGGTATCTCATAGCAAATCTCTGGTGTATCACTAAAAAAATAGTACTGTCCTCCTTCTAATGCAT
>Ga0153999_1000388_pt1 | contig 19783 bp, 22 predicted proteins | sample TSNC083MetaG_FD_104675 | JGI IMG/M metagenome (GOLD analysis project Ga0153999, IMG submission 104675) | Attine ant fungus gardens microbial communities from North Carolina, USA - TSNC083 MetaG | ecosystem: Host-associated > Fungi > Mycelium > Unclassified | place: USA: North Carolina, Lumber... | reverse complement strand
GTTTGTAATTGTTGTTTGACAACTCAATTATACCAAAACCTGACGGATTCGTGCTATTTTTTTGCCTATTTTTATTGAATTTTCAAGGTTCATAGCAATTATTCAAGTGCGAAGTTTGAGTTTAATAATTATTATTGGGCTGCTCTAACTAATCTGCTTAAGCAGATGCACCATCACAGTCAATTTTGTACATATTTTTCCGCTTAATCAGACCTGTTTCCTCTAATGTCTTAACCAGACGGTATACCGTCGCCATACCGATCGACGGGTCGGCTTTAGTCGCACGGTAATAAATCTCCTTACAGCAGCTGCATTCATCTTTCAGAATAATATCAATCAAAATCTGTCTTTGGTTGGTAATTCTGCATCCATGCTTTTTCAGCTCCTGTAATATATAATCCTTCTTATCCTTTTCAGACATAAATCCTCCTTTATAATTCGAATTATGTTGGTTGCTTTTAAAAAATCAGGTTACCTATAACATTAACAATCAGTGCCACGATATAAGCTGCTACCATCTGGAATGCAATGGTACGCAGGGTCCATTTCCAGGAACCCATCTCTCGTTTGATTGCACCTACCGCTGCGAAACACGGCATACATAACAGGTTAAACACCATATAGGAATATGCCGATACCCGCGTAAAGACCTCACCGATCTCCGGCAGGCTCTGCTCGCCGGCACTGATCATCTCAATTACTTCATCACTGGCACCAGCAAACAGCTGTCCAAAGGTTGCTACTACGTTTTCTTTTGCAATCCATCCGGTAACAACACCAACGGCTGCCCGCCAGTCGGCAAAGCCCAATGGTAAGAAAATCCATTTAATAGCATTTCCGATCGTTGCCAGGAAGCTGTCTTCCATTTCACACATCCCGCCGGTATTGAAGTTAGCCAACAGCCAGATCAATACGGTTGAGGCAAAGATAATGGTTCCGGCCTTAATCGCAAAACCTTTTACTTTTTCCCAGGCATGAATCAGCACGCTTTTTAATGTCGGCAGACGATACTGTGGCAGCTCCATGATAAAGTTGGATGCATCGCTTTTAAATGCAAATTTATTTAATAGAAGTGCCGATATAATTGCAACAGCAATACCCAGCATATAGATAGAGAATATGACAGCCGTCTGGTTCTGACCGGCAAACAGTGTGACGGCAAACATTGCATAGATCGGCAGCTTGGCACCACAGGACATAAACGGAGTAATCATCATGGTGATTTTACGGTCCTTATCACTTTCCAGTGTCCGGGAAGCCATAAGTGCCGGTACGGAACATCCGAACCCCATTAACATTGGGATGAAAGAACGTCCGCTTAGTCCAAAATGACGGAAAATACGGTCCATAACAAATGCCACCCGCGCCATATATCCGCTGTCTTCAAGGAAAGACAACAGCAAAAACAGCACCAATACCAGCGGCAGGAAACCGGCAACTGCACCGATACCTTCCATAATACCGTTGATTACCAATGAGAATACCCACTCCGATGCACCGGCAGATAAAAGCGCGCCTTCCATCATAAGGGTAAGCGCCCCCCAGCCCTCTTCCACCAGGCCGGCCAGCCATACCCCGGGACTTGGCAGTCCTTCAAAAAACAGGAAGTTCTCACTAAAGGTACAAGCGAACAGTATGTACATAATTGCCGCAAAAATCGGAAGTGCTAATATACGGTTAGTTAAAATCTTATCCAGCTTATCGGACTTGGTTTCAACGTGGCCCCGCTGTGTCTTTTTTACCGATTTGGCAACAATTTGGCTGATATATTGATAACGGTAATCTGCGATTTTTGCTTCTGCATCTCCCCCGGCATCTTTATTTGCCGCCTCAATCAGTTTCGCAACCGCGGCCTTTTTACCACCCTCCACAGCAGCGCTGACAACCTTGTCATTTTCTACCAATTTTATCGCCTGCCAGTAGCTTTCGCGGGAATCATCTCCGCCCAGTACCTCGGCAATCGCCTGGATGGTACTATCCAGCTTACTGTCAAACAACTCCACTTTATCGGTCGGCTGTTGTTTCTTTGCCACTTCAATGGCAGCGTCCATCAGTTCTTTCAGCCCTTTATTACTTCTGGCAACAATCGGAATCACCGGCACCCCAAGGATCTCGGACAATTTGTTACAATCAATCTTGTCCCCCCGTGCTTCCACTTCATCCATCATATTCATGGCGATGACCATCGGGATACGGGTTTCCATAATCTGCATGGACAGGTATAAGTTTCGCTCTATACTGCTACCATCCACGATGTTAATGACAGCATCCGGTTTTTCTTTTACAATATAATCTCTGGCAACAATTTCCTCAGCTGAATATGGGGACAGGGAATATGTGCCCGGAAGATCCAGTATTGTAACTTCCCTGTTTTTCTTATAAATTCCATCCTTTTTATCAACAGTCACGCCAGGCCAGTTTCCCACATGCTGCTTGGCGCCTGTTAATTCATTGAACAACGTTGTCTTACCACAGTTTGGATTCCCTGCAAGTGCTATTATCATACTCATGATATTCTATTCTCCTCACTCTCTTTACCTGCGACTGCCTGGCCGGTTGCACCCGGACATCGAGTTAGCGCAGGCTAATCGTAAGTCCATTTTTCAGGCGGGAAGCATATGATCAAAATCTCCGCCGCCTTATTTCATCTCGATTTGCTGTGCCTCATCTTTTCTCAAGCTCAGCTGATATCCTCGTACCGTCACTTCAATCGGATCCCCCAGCGGCGCCACCTTAACTACTCTAATCTCCACACCAGGAGTAATCCCCATATCCATAATGCGGCGTTTCATCGCTCCGGTTGTTCCGACCGACGCAACAACCCCCTGCTGACCAGGTTTTAATTCTCTCAGCGTCATCTTTTTCCTCCTGCAAACGTATCAGTCTGCCACTATAATCTTATTTGCCAGGGCACGGTTTAAAGCAATTTTTACACCTTTTACTATTAAAATCATACCACTTGGGTTTTCTTCCACAACCCGAACCTTCTCTCCCTTAATAAAGCCCAGATCCTGGAGATGGCGCTTCATATCTTCTTCGCCGTGAAAATCAGTAATAGCTCTGGTTTGACCCGGCTCCAGCATTGACAATGGCATAAATTACGTTCCTTTCTGTATGTCTCTAATTTGATATTGATTATCAATTTCTTAATTATAATATTCTATATTGAACCAATTGTCAATACTTTGGGGTATATTTTTCGTACTTTTTGTCGGCAGATAAAGCAAAAAAGAGCCCATCCATATCTGCATACGAATGAGCCCTTATGATTATTTATATTATTTGGCAAGTTCTTTACCAAGCTCTTTACATGCATTGATTTTATCATCATCATCCGGAGCCATATTTACAATAGCAGTCTCTCCGCCAACTACTTTAGCGCCGGCTTCTTCCATACGGCTAACCCAGTCACGCATCCACTCACCATCACCCCAGTCATAGGAGCCGAACAAACCGATTGTTTTTCCCGATGCAAAGGCTTCCACTTCTGTAACAAAGCTGTCCATCTCATCGTCAAGCACCTCTGCACCCATCGCTGACGCTCCAAGTGCGAAACAGTCCGCATCTTTCAGCAGCGCAGCATCCATAGCAGAAACTTCCGTCACTTTCGGGTTGGCTCCCGCTTCAGTGATCCCCTCTGCTACCAGTTCTGCCATTGCCTGTGTGTTTCCCGTACTGCTCCAGTACACTACGTAAATGTCTTTCATCTCAATAATCTCCTTTAATTGTTCTATACTGCTACCCGTTCCAGCGAATACCCGTTTACAAACTCTCCCATCGCAGCTTCCTTTGCCTCGTCATACATCCGGAATATACGCTCGGCATATTCCTGGTCATGATAGACTTTCCAGTATCTTGTAAGCAGGCTGTTTCTTCCTTGATTGAGAATAAACCCCTCCACATCTTCCACCGGATATTCCAGCAAAACACCAAGTTCATGCGGAAAATCCACTTCAGCTCGTTTGTAACGCAGATATCGGTTTATGAGAAGGTTAAGCACATCCCCAATTGCAAAAGTCCGATATCCAAAACTGGCCAGAAACTGACGCACCTTCGGGTATATCAGCAACTGTTCCAGCAGTTCATACCGGTACAAAAATAACACTTCTCTTTCCGCGTCCGCGTATAACAACACACAGATCACACGGCTTTTTATCAGGTGCCTGCGAAGCTGATTAAAACCCCCAGGCCTGACCGTAATTAGATTTGATGCTTTAATCCCTTTTAATACCGGTGCGCATTGTGCTGCCACCTGGAATCCCAGCCGCTGTTCCTGACTGCAGCTTTTTAAAAACGAAAGCATCGTCTCTTCCGACATCTTGCAGTTCTCCTTCCCAGTCTTTTTTTTTATTATGTCCTGAAATCAAAATATTATAAGACCAGGAGGTGCAAGAAACCGCCCTTATGTATGCGGGGATAAGAGCGGTCTTGCAGGAGTCATGAGCCTCCACGGGTCAGATGGAGGAACCTTTTCAGGTTAAATGTATAGAATATTCACATGTTGGTTAGCTCTCGCTAACATACATATATGTTAGCATATGGTAACCTATTTGTCAAGGAGTCTTCTCCGCAAATATTTCTCATTATGGCAGTTGACTTATTTTCCCTCATCGTTTTTAATAATAGTAACAGTGCTATGAAGGTGAGGATTATTCAATGGATACTAAAATATCCTCCTTGGACTTAAAATGATAATAGATAGTTCCCCTAGCAACACCCACGCTTTCTATGATGTCGCTTATGGTGGTTGCATCAAACTCATTACTGTTGAAAAGGGTTTCGGCGGCATCCAATATTTCCTTTTTCCGCTCATCAGCGTCTTTTATAATCAAAAAGCCGGAAGTTTTCAATATACTGAAAACCTCCGGCTATCCGTTAACATGTCAGCGGGCCATTTCACTCTGCGGCCCGGTTTGATTGTGGGCACTGATAATCGTTTCAATTTCCTCCAGATTAGAGGACGGCAAATCACCCGGAATGGTATTCTTTACCGCGCTTGATGCATTTCCATAGCAAACGGCGGCGGCACAGTCAAAATCATTGGCAAGCAGGCCGTAAAGAGCACCGGAGATGTATGCATCGCCGCTGCCGATGCGGTCAACCACATCAATGTCACAATACGGTTCTTCTTCAAAGTATACATCCTTCTTTGCATCATACATCACCGAGCCGAAGGTATGGCGTTTGGGACTATGTACCACCCGCTGTGTTGCCGCCACAATTGAAATCGGGTATTCCCCGGTAAAGCTCTTCATCATTTCTCTGGCGGTGCCGGTCTTTTTAAAGGTCAGCCGGGCCGTATCCTCTGAACAGAAGAATATATCAACATACGGCAGAATCCGCTCTATGCATTCTTTCGCTTCTTCTCCTGACCAGAGATTGCCCCGGTAATTGACATCAAATGACACCAGCGTACCGGCCTGTTTAAAGCGCTTAATCATTTCCACCGTAGTCTCCCGTGCCTGTTGGCTCAGTGCCAGGGATATTCCGCTGGTGTGGAAGCATCTGGACGCAGTATATACGTCTTCCGGAATATCATCAATGGTCAGCGAATAAAAAGAACTGCCGGCACGGTCATAGATCACTTTGGGTTTTCTCGGAAAGGCACCGTTTTCATAATAGTAAATCCCAACCCGGGTATTTGGTGAATGGTCATAAATAAAATAGTCGTCACTGACGCCGTAGGAGCGGATTTTGCTTTTCATAAAGCTGCCCATGTCATGAGCCGGAAGTTTGGAAATTATACCGGTATGCAGACCCAGCAGGGCTACTCCAACTGCGACATTTAGCTCTGCTCCCCCTACCTGCTTAACAAAGGTATTGCCCCGCACCAGGCGGTCATTGCCGGGCGGGGAAAGACGAAGCAGTACCTGCCCAAAGGTCAGTAAATCGAAATCCCTGTTCTGTTCCATATTAATTTCCTCCTGCTTATATTTATTGAGCTGTTGGATTTTAGCGTGTTTGAAAAATGGCTAATTCCCAATATATCATTTGAGGATCAGCCATTTATCGTTTCATTCTTTTGAATTACCTCTGGACACGCCCGGAGCCGTCGCCACCGGCCAGATTATCAACATCACTGCGGCTTACAAGGTTAAAGTCGCCGGGAATGGTATGCTTAAGAGCTGATGCCGCAACTGCAAATTCCAGTGCTGCTTTCATATCCTTGCCATCTGCCAGGCCGCAGATCAGACCGGCAGCAAAGGAATCACCACCGCCGACGCGGTCCACAATCGGCGTAATGGAGTATTTTCTGGAATGATAAAATTCACGGGTCGTTCCATCCATGATACACGCCGACCAGCCGTTATTGGATGCCGAAAAGCTTTCCCGCAGGGAGCTGATAATATATTTGAAGCCAAATTTATCAGCCATCTGATTAAATATATCCACATATCCGGCGAGCTCCAGTTCACCGGATGTTACGTCGGTATTGCCCGGCTTAAAGCCCAGCACCTTCTCTGCATCCTCTTCATTGCCAATACATACATCCACATGCTGCATCAGGTTTGTCATAACCTTCTGAGCTTTTTCTGAGGACCACAATTTCTTGCGGAAATTCAAGTCTACAGAGACCATCACGCCATGTGCCTTTGCTGCTTTAAGCGCCGCTTCGGTCAACTCTGCCGCACAATCACTGACGGCCGGGGTGATGCCGGTAAAATGGAACCAGTCACAATCTGCAAAGATTGCATCAAAATCAAATTCCCCTGCTCCGGCGGTCGAAATCGCGGAATGTGCTCTGTCGTATACGACGTTTGATGCTCTCATTGCCGAGCCGGTTTCCAGAAAATAAATACCGAGGCGCTCTCCGCTTCTGGAAATATATTTGGTTCCGACATTGTACTTTCTCAGTGCCGCCACTGCGCACTCACCGATCGGGTTGGCCGGAACTGCCGTCACAAACTGGGTCTCATGCCCATAATTAGCCAGCGATACGGCCACATTGGCTTCGCCCCCGCCGTAATTAATATCAAATTCGTCTGCCTGAATAAATTTTTCGTTATTGGGGGTGGACAATCTTAGCATAATTTCGCCCATCGTTACAATCTTTGCCATGATTTAAATCTCCTTTGGTTTTATTCTCTGTTATGCATTTTTACTTAGTCCGTGCGGCTGTTACGGCTTCCACAAACTCCTTTGCCGTCGCGGTTACGGCAGCAAAATCACCGGACTTTGCACCCTTGGTCAGACTGCTTCCGGTTCCGACCGCATAAGCACCGGCCGCCAGCCATTTATCCACGTTGTCGACATCCACACCGCCGGACGGCATGAATTCACCCTGCGGGAGCGGGCCTTTGAACGAGCTGATAGCCGCCGGTCCGACAATGTTCCCCGGGAAAATCTTGATAACATCACAGCCGCATTCGAGTGCCGTAATGGCTTCGGTCGGTGTCATCACGCCCGGCAGCATCGGCACGCGGTAGCGGTTGCACAGTTTGATAGTATCGACATTCAGTCCCGGACTAACCACATAGTTTGCCCCGGCCAGAATTACCGCCCTGGCTGTCTCCGGATCCAGAACGGTTCCGGCGCCAATCACGATCTTATCGTTTTCTTTATATTTCTGAGCCATTGCCTGGATAAAATCAATCGGATTTCCTTCATCCATTGTCATGGTGATCTCAATAAAATTGATACCGCCTGCAATAATTGCATCGACAACTTTTTCGCCCTGCTCCAGATTCTTTGCACGAATAACAGCAACAAGGCAGTCTTCCTTCATTCTTGCTAATACCTGCTCTTTTTTCATGACGTTTTCTCCTTTTAATTGTGTTCGTATATACGATTTCATTTCTTAATGACGATTTACTTTAATATTAATTGGTTGCACCTGATTTGTCAACCGAAAATCCTTATTTTTCCCCTATAAATCCCAGCAGCTTTGAAACCTCGTGAGCCTTTGCCGCAACCACCCGGCCAAGCTCTCCGTAATCCTCGGCCGGCTGGTATAAGCCGGACACACTGATGGCACCGATCACACAGCCGTCGGAGCCAAACACCGGGGCACCGACACACTCCATATGCTCCTCCGCTTCCCGTTCATCCAGTGCATACCCCTGTAATTTTACTTTCTCCAACTCTTTTATCAGTAATTCATTGGAAGTGATGGTTCTTTCAGTTTTCTTATAGAATTTGATGGCCTGGATTACCTGATCTCTGGTAGCTTCATCGCTGTATGCCAGGATCACCTTCCCCAGGGAAGTACAGTACATGGGGTTCTTCGTTCCCACAGTCGCTGTTGTGATAATGGGATTTTCCGGTTCCGCTTTACAGATATATACTACCTCACAGTCCGAACGCACGCCGAAAAACACGGTTTTCCCTGTCGCTTTGGCAAATGACTTAAGCTCCGGTTCAATAACGCTGATAAAATCCAGATTGTTGGTGTAGTTAACCCCAATCCGGTATGCGGTCAGTCCGATTGTATAACGCTGCCGCTGCCCACGGTCAACATTGACCATGCCCATTTCAGCCAGCGTTGTTACAATATCATAGGCACTGGTTTTGGGAATCTTTAACGTTTTGCATATCATATCCAGGGTCACTCCCCCGGAATTCTTTGATACCAGCTTTAAAATTTCTACGGTTCTTTGCGTTGTCCTGTTTCGTTTCATGCTTTATGCGCCTTTCTTATCTTATAAGGTAACACCCTGCTTGAAGATTGCCATATCATGGAATCCGGCTTCTTCGGCCTTTACCCGTTTCCCGGACGCGACCGCCAGCACATAATCAAATAATTCCCCGGCAATTTCTTCCTTACTCTTATCTTCTACCATACGTCCGGCGTTAAAGTCAATCCAATTATTTTTATATCCTGCTAATATTGAGTTACTGGAAATTTTCACGGTCGGTACCGGAGATGCAAACGGGGTTCCCCGTCCGGTTGTAAACAGCACAATATGCGCCCCGGAAATTGCCAGCGCTGTAGCCGCCACCAGGTCATTACCCGGTGCCGAAAGCAGATTCAGTCCCTTGATCCTGACCGGTTCGGCATATTCCAGCACGCCGCTGACCGGAGCGCTTCCTGATTTTTGGGTACAGCCAAGTGATTTGTCTTCCAGTGTCGATATGCCGCCTTTTTTATTGCCGGGAGAAGGATTCTCATAGATCGTCTGATTGTGGCTTTTAAAATAATTTTTAAAATCATTAATCAGATTCACTGTCTTCTCAAACAGCTCCGGTGTCTCGCAGCGGTTCATTAAAATCGTTTCAGCACCGAACATCTCCGGAACCTCGGTAAGGATCGTCGTGCCGCCTTTGGAAATCAAGAGATCGGAAAAGGCACCTACGGCCGGGTTGGCGGTGATGCCGGAGAGTCCGTCGGAGCCGCCGCATTTCATTCCGATAATCAGCTCTTTCGCATCAATTGGTTCCCGGGAAAAGGTATCCGCATAAACAGCCAGTTCTTCCAACAGCTTCATCGCTTCTTCCTGCTCATCCTGCACATCCTGGCACTGCAAAAACTTCACCCGCTGCCCGTCATATTCACCAATATACTCCTTCAATATCGGGATATTGCAGTTTTCACAGCCCAGCCCCAGAACCAGTACTCCGCCGGCATTGGGATGCAAAATCATATCGGCCAGTACCTTTCTGGTATTTTCCTGGTCATCGCCCATCTGGGAACAGCCGTATGGATGCGGGAAGGAAACCACCTCTTCAATATTTCCGCCGACAAATTTCCGGGCTTTTCGTTCCAGTGCCTGAGCAATGGAATTGACGCAGCCGACCGTTGGTATGATCCAGATTTCATTGCGAACCCCAACCTTGCCGCCCACACGGCGGTAGCCCTGAAAAACTGCCTGCTCCGTTTCTTTAAGCCGGGAGACGGCCGGAAGGTATTTATAAGTCAAAAGCCCGCAAAGCGCCGTCTTTAAATTATGTACATGTACCCAGCCGCCCGGCCGGATATCCGCATCTGCATAGCCAATCCGAAACCCATACTTAATAACTTCCCCGCCAGCGGCAATCGATTTTAAAGCAATCTTATGGCCCTGGGGAATATCCTCTAAAGCAGTGATCTGATACTCACCGACCGCCAGTGTCTCACCCCCGGTAATCGGGCGCAGCGCAACCGCTACGTTATCCGCTTCATGAATCCTGATGAAATCCTGCATGACTATTCTCCTCTTTCTTAGTTTTAAAATAATCAACAAAATGTAAGTGCTTACATTTATTCTACTGAATCTTGTGCAAGATGTCAATAAAAAAGTATTTAATAATACCCGTTAATAAAATGAGTAAAGGACTTGAAAAATTTTCTGACATTGGATATAATGGTGTCATACATCTGTAAGCGCTTACAAAGAAAGGAATGTTTATTTGAATATTTATGACGTATCACACCAGGCCGGCGTCTCGATTGCAACCGTATCCCGGGTTTTAAACGGCAATACCAATGTCAGTGAGAAAACCCGCGAAAAAGTCCTTGCCGTTATGGAAGAGCTGGGTTACACTCCTAATGTATTTGCCCGGGGGCTGGGGCTTGGCACAATTCAAACCATTGGGATTATGTGCTCCGATTCATCCGACCCGTATCTGGCTCATGCTATATACTATCTGGAACGGGAACTCCGCAGCAATGGATATGATTCCATTTTATGCTGCACCGGAACCTCGCTGGAAACCAAACAGAAATATTTCAATCTGCTGCTATCAAAAAAGGTGGATGCCATGATTCTTGCCGGTTCCAAATTCATCGAAATGCGCATCCGGGATAATGCTTACATTATTGAAGCATCTGCGGGAATACCGATTATGCTGTTAAACGGATACCTGGAAGCGGAAAATATCTACGCAACGGTCTGCGATGACCGCTCCGCCACGCATCAGGCCGCCAGCCTGCTGAGTGCCGGCGGCTGCCGCAATATCTTATATTTGTATACCAACCATTCCTACAGCGGAATCAATAAAATGCAGGGATACAAGGACGCCTTAAAGGATTGTGGACTGCCGGTCCGGGAGGAGTATATCCTAAAGTGTCCGAAAGATGTTCTCGCTGCCCGCAGCCTGCTGCTTGGTCTGCACGAAGCGGGGCTTAAATTTGATGCCGTACTTACCTCTGATGATTCCCTGGCGGTAGGAGCGGTAAAATACGCCCATCTGACCGGCCGGAAGATTCCTAAAGACCTAAGCATTATCGGATACAACAACTCTGATTATGCTGTCTGCACCGATCCGGAGCTGACTTCCATCGACAGCAAGGTAGAGGCACTCTGTACCGCTACGATCAATACCCTGATGGGTGTATTCAACGGCAGTAACGTACCTGCGAAAACTACGATTGCCGCTGATTTGATAAAGAGAGCCACAACTAAATTTTAATTTTTAGGAGGATTTACCCATGAAAGTATTTATGAATCAGGATTTCTTATTATCATCCGATACAGCAAAAGAATTATTCCACAATTATGCCGAGTCCATGCCTATTTTGGATTACCATTGTCACATTAACCCAAAAGAAATCGCCAAAAACCGCAGATTTGATAATATTACCCAGGTATGGCTGGGCGGTGATCATTATAAATGGCGGCAGATGCGCTCCAACGGTATTGAGGAAAAATATATTACCGGCAATGCCTCCGACCGGGAAAAGTTCCAGAAATGGGCCGAAACCCTCACCAAATTAATCGGCAACCCGCTTTATCACTGGAGTCATCTGGAGCTGCAGCGATATTTCGGCTACACCGGATATTTAAACGGCGATACCGCCGAAGAGGTCTGGAACCTGTGCAACGAGCAGTTACAGAACAAATGGAGCGTCCGCAGTATGATTAAACATTCCCATGTCACCCTGATCTGCACCACTGATGATCCGGTTGATTCACTGGAATGGCATGAAAAAATCGCCGCCGATTCTTCCTTCGATGTTCAGGTGCTGCCCGCCTGGCGGCCGGACAAGGCCATGAATGTGGAAAAACCGGATTATGCAGAATATATTGGGCAATTGTCTGCCGTAAGCGGAGTTCAAATAACAGATTTTGTTTCTCTGAAAGAAGCCTTAAAGGTACGGATGGCATATTTTGCCGGCCGCGGCTGTTCCGTTTCCGATCACGCCCTGGAATATGTTATGTATGTACCGGCCACTGATGAAGATCTTAACGCAATCGTCGGCAAAGGCTTGTCCGGGCTGGCGGTCAGTAAGGAAGAGGAGTTAAAATTCAAGACTGCATTTATGCTGTTTGCTGCCAAAGAATATAGCCGCATGGGCTGGGCAATGCAGCTGCACTATGGCTGCAAGCGTGACAATAATGCTTATATGTATCAGCAGATTGGCGCCGATACCGGCTATGACTGCATTAATAACTATGCCCCCTCCGCCCAGATGGCTGATTTTCTGAATGCGTTAAGTGCTGCTGATGAGGTACCCAGAACCATCCTCTACTCCTTAAATCCCAATGATGATGCCGCCATCGATTCCATAATCGGCTGCTTCCAGGATGCTTCTGCCGCCGGAAAAATCCAGCACGGCTCGGCGTGGTGGTTCAATGACCATAAGACCGGCATGACCAGCCAGCTGACCAGTCTGGCTAACCTCGGATGCCTGGGCAACTTTATCGGTATGCTGACCGACTCCCGGAGCTTTTTATCTTATACCAGACATGAATATTTCCGCCGGATTTTGTGCGAGCTGATCGGCGGCTGGGTGGAAAACGGTGAATATCCAGATGATAAAAAAGCCCTGGAAGAGATTATCAAGGGAATCTGCTACAACAATGCCGTAAAATATTTTGGATTTCATTTATAAAACTTCTTTAACTAAAACCAGATATTTGATACCGACGATATCACGGAACTGATACAAAACAGCATCAGCATGGCACTTACAAAGCTGTTGTCCAGGAAATTCATCATCGGATTGAGCTGGTTTAAAACCCACATGGTACCCAGAAACAATGCCAGTATCAGAGTGATATGCAAAAACAATTCTAAAATCCTTCTTTTCATCGTCCTTACTCCGTCCTCTCCAGATAAATAATATCACTAATTGTTCTTCCGCCATCGGCGGGCTGGTTCACATACTCCCCCTGATACACCATTGCCGAGGATTTTCCGCCGTCCAGATTATATGCCAGGACACAGCCCTCATCGGCCATTATCTGTGCCAGCTCTGTCATGGTGGCACCTTTCGAATAGCCCTGGTTACGGCCGTCCACCAATACCAACAGATAATGCCCCGGCTCTGCATATCCGATCGCACAGCGCGGATTTGTCCGGTTTAAATAAGAGGTGGTCTGAAAGGTACTTTTTACTTTGCCATCCTCCAGCAGTGACGGACCAAAGTTCCATGCCTGCCACACATCCTGTTCCAGTACGTTCTCCCGGGTCAGTTGATCCGGCTCATAAATCTTCATGGTTCCGTCCGTAAACAGCACACAGACTTCCGCATCGTTCGTTTCTGAGCGGTATCGTATGCCATTTCTGGCAACCACACCTTTCTCGTTATTTCCATATGAATCCCCGGATATGGCAAGCAGCGCCTGATTATCCACCGCCATCTGCAAGGTGGTTTCCCTTATATTCTTCCCATAGGTGCCTTTGGCGAATGCGGTTTTTAGCTGGTTAACATTGGTCAGATAAATATCTGCTGTATAATAAGTAATCTTCTCACTGTCTCCGCCCAGCTCCGTTTTTGTAATGGTAAGATAAATATCTTCTTCCGAAAGAGTATGCAAAAGTGTTTCCTGCTTTTCTTCGGTCCGGGTGATGGGGGCGGTATCATCAGACTGAATTTCCGTGGTTTTGGTATTGCCGCTGCCGGGATTGCCGCCGCCCCGTCCGCTTTTGCCCCGGCTGCCGCCGCCATCCGGGTCACCGCCTTCCCGGCTCCGGCTGCCCGGTTCCGGACGGCTTTTGCTGCCTCCACCGGGTGCCTTTTCTATGCCACCTGCCGGTTGTGTCTCCTCATATTCGGTCATGGTTCCGGAAGGAAGCTCAAAAGTGGCTGCGCCGGTCTCGCTGATACCCAGAACTTTACCTTCGCCGGCTCCCTCTCGTGGCATAATATAAAAATTCAGCAGAAAGCCGCCGGTCAGCAGAAGTGCCAGCCCAATATCAATCATAATCTTCTTTCCCGAATGTTTCTGTTTCATAATGATAAGTTTCCTCTGCTTTCTTTGAGAATTATTCTATACAGGGCAGCCGAACCGAAAAGGTATTGGTATTGTAACCATCGGAAGATGCCTGGATCTTCCCGCCATGATCTTCGATTATAATTTTAGCAATAGAAAGCCCCAGCCCATATCCGGCAATCCCGCTTCGGGACTGATCGGCACGATAAAACCGATCAAACAGTTTCTGGCATTCTGACGGCGGGATCGGCGTCCCTTCGTTACTGACCGTCAGCAGCATCTCCCTGACCGAAATCCGCCTGAGTACAATTGTTGTGACGGCGTTTTTGCTGCTGTATTTGAGGGCGTTATCCAGCAGGATATCCATCACCTGCCGCAGCCCTGTTTCGGAGCCCCGGAGCTTAATATCTTCTTCAATCTCTTCCTCCAGCCGTTTTCCAGCTTCATAAAAAACCGGTTCCAACGTCAGGATGCCCCGCTTAAGCAGCAGGCTGAAGTTAATGGTCTGGAACACCGGCCGTTCGGTATTGCTGTCTATCCTGGCCAGCTGAAGAAGGTTTTCCGTCAGCCGCTTCATCCGAACCGCCTCGGCCTGGATATGGTACAGGCGTTCCCCGGTTTTTTCATCTGTAATATCAGGATTATCCAACAGCATATTAGTGTTGGACAGAATGACAGTCAGCGGGGTTTTCAGTTCATGAGATGCATCGGCGACAAACCGCCGCTGCTGTTCCCAGGCATTTGCAGCCGGTTCGACCACCCAGCTGGACAAATGAATAATAATCAACAGCAGCAAAAAGAAAGCAGCCAGTCCGATCAGGATGGAGCTAAACAACTGTGACCGCAGTGAGCTTTGCTCAATCGTACAGTCCGCAAAGGCATATTTGATCCTTCCCTCTTTGGTTTCTTCGCGGAGATAGCGGATATTGTATTCGCGGATAAAGCCGGCGTCATCTTTCCCTGAATCCGCATAAGCCACCAGTTCTTCTATCTGTTCCTCATCCATATAGGTAAACTGATTCTTAAGTATTCTAAGGGTTTTGCTTTTTCCGATACTGACGACCAAAGTCGGTGTCGCTTCCCGTTCGTGCGGCGACGCCACGCCCGGCGACGGCATTTTTTTTACGGGAGAATCATCCCGGATGACACTGTGCAGCCGCTCCAGGCTCAGCTGCAAAAACTGTGCCCGGGAAGAAACCAAAAGGCTGGCAAAGATAATACTCAGTAAAATTGTAATAATGCTCATCATAATCACGACAAACTTCCATCTTAGCTTCTGTATCATGATGACGATTCCTCCAGGCGGTAACCCACCTTCCTGATGACATTGATCTGCATCCGTGATTTCAGGAGCTGCAGCTTCTTGCGAAGAAAAGAAATATAAGCTTCCACATTATTATCATTGATGTCGGCTTCATATCCCCATACCTTTAGCAAAAGCATTTCCTTGGCAAGATAGCATTTGCTGTTGCGCATCAGAACCTGCATCAGCTCCAGCTCTTTTGCACTCAAAGAAACTGCATTGCCGCCACAACGCAGTTCACAGATTCCCGGAGTCAGGCATAGATCACCGTACTCCAGCACCTCCGGCATCATTGTTCCCTGTCTGCGCAGTACCGCACGCAGACAGGCAATTAGTTCTTTATTCTCAAACGGCTTAGTCAGGTAGTAGTCGGCACCCAGATCCAGCCCCTTCACTTTTTCTTCCAGTTCCGCTCTGGCTGTCAGCATCAGAACCGGTATCGATTCCCTGCGCCCGCGCAGTCCGGATAAGATCTGATAGCCGTTCATCCCTGGCAGCATAACATCTAAAATGACAGCATCATAAATTCCGCTGAGCGCAAATTGATACCCTTCTTCACCGTCCAGACTGACATCTGCCTGATATCCGGCACTGGATACAATATCGGCAATGGTGGCCGCAAGCCGTTTTTCATCCTCAATGATTAATATTCGCATGGAACCCTCCTTTTTCTTAATTCTTTTCGATATTTATATCACAATTTATCCAGAAAAAGGCAGGATTCACACAATGCTCATACATTGGTCACACTTTTTTTACAAAATCCGGTTTACTCTGCCTCTGCCGGCATTTCCATATCCATTACAGAAATGCTTACAACCGTATCACCGTCTGTTACAATGCGGACAATACTGTCGGCGGTTAAATCAGAAACACTCACACTCTCCTGATCCATCCCTTTTGTAATGACCGTTTCATCGGTTATGGTTAAAGTAGTGGCTTCTTCACTAAAATTCATCATCATTCCATGGCCTCTGCCCCTGCCTTCACCCTCCGGCCGTTCCGGCCTGGCAGCGTCGGTAATTTCCGGCAGCTGTGCACTGCTTTTGTCATCCGCCGGCCGTTCCGGAGGGGTGCCGTCTCTATCTTGCTGTGGGCCTTCACCATTATGTTCCGGCTGACCGGACAGATATACGGTAATCGAGGAGGTATCCGCAGATACAATTTTGGCGGTAACACTGCCGTCATCTTCCGGCCGTCCCATCATTCTTTCCTCAGCCGTTTGTGTTGTGTCGGTGTCGGCATAACTGGTCAGGCTCATTCCGGCCAGTGCCATTACACATACTCCTGCACATATTATTGATCTTTTCTTATTTTTCTTCATAGCTGTAATCTCCTTTTGATTGTTATTTCAGACGCATCATGATCTGATGGTGGTAGTATATATTACCAGTCTGAAAGTAAACTGAAAGATTTAAAAAATTTTTTTCAGCATGATTTCAGCATCAGAAATTAAACTTTCTACAGAGATTATAGTAGAAAAGGGGCACCCTCTATGAATGAAGTCATAATCATTCCGGCTTATCAGCCGGATGGAACCCTGATTTCTTTATTAAAAGAGATCAATTCCTGTACTCAGGCCAAAATACTTGTCATAGATGACGGCAGTTCTCCGGATAAGGAGGACATTTTTAAACAGGCTGCTTCCTATGCTGATGTGCTGGTACACAAACAGAACCAGGGAAAAGGACAGGCTATTAAAACGGCTCTTTCTTATATTAAGGAACAGGTTTCGGATGCCAGAATTGTGATCGCCGATGCAGACGGCCAGCACCGGGTAGCCGATATCCTGCTCCTGCTGATGAACAGCTCAAAAAATCCGGAGGCTTTGATTCTGGGAGTCCGCAGCTTTAAAGGCCGGATTCCGCTGCGCAGCCGTCTCGGCAACGGGATAACCCGAAAAATATTTCATCTGCTGACCGGCGTGGCACTTGCCGATACCCAGACCGGTCTGCGGGCCTTTTCCTCGGAGTTGGTCCCGCGGCTGCTTAAAATCCCCGGCAGCCGCTATGAATATGAAACCAATATGCTTATGACCTTAGCCCGCGAACACATAGCAATCAGGGAAATTCCCATTGAAACCGTATACTTTGAAGGAAATCCGTCTTCCCACTTTAGAGTTTTCCATGACTCCGCCTCGATTTACGGAAATATGTTCAAATTTGTTTCTTCTTCGCTTGTCTGCTTTTTTGTTGACTACGGACTGTTTCAGCTGTTTTTGTTTCTATCAGGTTCACTGGGATATCTTCATGCTCCCGAAATCAGTAATATCGCCGCAAGGCTGATCAGTGCAGCTCTGAATTACCGGCTGAATAAGTCACTGGTCTTCCGCCATCAGGGCGGCCATATAAAAACAGGACTCCAATATGCGGCGCTCGCATCCGGAATCCTGCTTGTCAATACTTGTCTGCTTACTTATCTGCTCCGGCAGCCGGGCATCAACAGCTGGGCCGCCAAGTTAATGGTAGAACTGGCTTTATTTTTGTTTAGTTTTCTCTTTCAGCAATTTAAAATTTTTCGTGCATAAAACGAGCGTGTTTGAATGTGAGTTTTCAAACACGCTCCAGCAGGTATAAAAGATTTTTTTCGGCAATCTGTTCCTTTTGATCTTCTGATATGGACAACTTTTCCAGTCGATTTAAAATCAATGGAATATTGTTACTTCCATAAGGCGTATCACTGCCGAGAATCAGACGTTCGGCACCACAAGCCGCCAATACGGCCTGCAGGGTGGCGAGCGAATATAACTGCGGCGAAGATAAGTCAAACCAGATGTTGTTATGCTTTAGGACAGGGTAAATTTCTGCTGCCCACAGCAGATGAGCCACGATGATATTCGTACGGTAATACCGGTTTGCCATTATTGCCAGCCTCCGGGCCTGCTCCTGATTGGAAAGGTGGATAAAAACCGGCACTTGGCGGGCACCCGCCCAGGCAAACAGCCGCCGGCATGTTGCCGAAGTCACGTTAAATGCTGTCCAGCACTGATGAAGCTTAATCATCGAAAATGAGTTCTGCCGGTAAAACGCACTCATTTTTTTCAAGCAATCTGCTTCCAGCGGATTAGCCCAATAAGCCGGTAACACCCGGCCCGGAAGTTCCCGGCTCAGATCCCGGACATGCCGGTTTTCCTCATCGATCTGCGAGGCATATCCCCCGAGCCGGATCACTCCCCGAATCAGGCCATTGATAACGGAAACCACCCACTCCTCCGCCCAGACATTCGACAGCAGCGGGTATGGATAGTTTCTTTTGCTACCCGGTTCACCACCGCATAACACAATTTTGCTTATCTTATTCTCTTTCAGATAAGTATCAATCCCGCGGGCCGTCAATAGCCGGCCGCAGGCATGGGCGTGTCCGTCAATCATACGAGTTACTCCGATCTTAAGTTCAACTTATCCCTGCATGAATCTGCTTAGAAATTCTTTTGTCAGAGCATTCTGCGGGCTGCCAAACAACCGATCCGGTGCCCCCTCTTCTTCAATCACGCCATTTGCCATATACACCACATGGCTGGACACATCTCTGGCAAACGCCATCTCATGGGTAACGATAATCATGGTCAAACCCTCTTTTGCCAGGTTTCGCATAACGGTCAGAACCTCACCTACCATCTGCGGATCGAGCGCGGAAGTCGGCTCGTCAAACAAAAGCACCTCCGGTTCCATGGCAAGGGCGCGCGCAATCGCCACACGCTGTTTCTGACCGCCGGATATCTGCTTTGGCCGGGCGTTGATATAAGGAGCCATCTCTACCTTTTCAAGATAGCGCATTGCATTTTCTTTTGCTTCTAGCCGATCCCGCTTTAAGACCTTCACCTGGCCGACCATACAGTTCTCCAGAACCGTCATATTATTGAACAGATTGAAGCTCTGAAAAACCATCCCCACCTTGGAACGATATGCCGCGACATCAATCTTTCGATCCATGATATCGGTACCATGAAAGATGATTTTGCCGGTGGTAGGCATCTCCAGCATATTGATACAGCGCAGCAGGGTTGATTTGCCCGAACCGGAGGCTCCAATAATACAGATAACGTCACCAGTCGAAACAGTGAAGTCGATATCCCGGAGGACAACATTGCGGCCGAATGCCTTGCTCAAATGACGGACATCTAATATTTGTTCTGACACGCCTCTTCCTCCTTCCTTTCTGAATAACGGAACATGCCGCTGGTGTGAGCCAGAGTGTCCTTGGTTGCCAGGTCATAATTATCCGAGCCATCCATCCGTCTCTCCAGATACCGCAGAATCAAGGAGCAGGCAAAGGTCATGATGAAGTAAATCACCATCGCAATGGCAAACGCCTCAAAGTACGTATACAGCGCCCCTGCCACGCTCTTGGTGGCATAAAACAGCTCCATAGTACCGATCATCGACAATACACAGGTGTCCTTAAT
>Ga0153999_1000387_pt1 | contig 19798 bp, 20 predicted proteins | sample TSNC083MetaG_FD_104675 | JGI IMG/M metagenome (GOLD analysis project Ga0153999, IMG submission 104675) | Attine ant fungus gardens microbial communities from North Carolina, USA - TSNC083 MetaG | ecosystem: Host-associated > Fungi > Mycelium > Unclassified | place: USA: North Carolina, Lumber... | reverse complement strand
TTCCACCTCGCCAATCAGAATCTTGGCATCCTGCGGCACTTCTATCCCGGACAGCTTCCCAATGGTATACGCACTTTGACCAACAATCTTTGCATTCAGCGCACCATTGATAATGATCGTTTTCCGAACCTTATCAAGTTCATCCTCCTTCAAGAAATAGCAGCCACGATAAACAAATTCTTTCTTTACTTCCTTATAGATCGGCTCCAACACTGTCACTGACTGCTCCGATGCACAAATCATTCCATTGTCAAATGTCTTGGAAAGAACAATCGAGCTGACTGCCATCTTAATATCCGCAGTTTCATCCATAATAACCGGTGTATTACCGGCACCAACACCCAATGCCGGTTTGCCGGAAGAATACGCTGCCTTTACCATACCAGGACCGCCGGTTGCCAGAATGATATCCGACTCTTTCATAACCGTATTGGTCATCTCCAATGACGGCACATCGATCCAGCCGATAATTCCCTCCGGCGCACCAGCCTTCACCGCCGCATCCAACACGATCTTGGTTGCTGCAATCGTCGAATTCTTAGCCCGCGGATGTGGGGATATCATAATCGCATTCCGGGTCTTCAAACAAATTAAAGCTTTAAAAATCGCTGTCGAAGTCGGATTGGTTGTCGGAATAACTGCCGCTACCAGACCAATCGGATCAGCAATTTTCTGCATGCCATAGGTTTTGTCCTCTTCAATAACACCAACCGTCCTGGTATCCTTATATGCATTATAAATATATTCAGAAGCATAATTATTTTTAATGACCTTATCTTCCACGATCCCCATGCCGGTTTCTTCTACCGCCATTTTTGCCAGAGGAATTCTCATCTTATTTGCGGCAGAAGCAGCCTCAAAGAAAATTTTATCCACTTGCTCCTGGGAATAGGACGCAAAAATCTTCTGCGCTTCCCGCATTGCTTTCATCTTTTCCTGCAGTGTCTGGGTGCTGTCAACAATCTGCGGAACTACTAACTGCTCTTTCTTCACCATATTTCCATCCTCCTACTTCATTAAAATGAGATTGATATTTTTTTAACATATCCCGTATTTGAATTATATATGATTGTTAAATATTTGTCAATACGATATCTGCAAAAAATATATTAAAAAGCAGGGTTAAATGGGTTCTAATCTCACTCTCCTTTGCTTAAGTCCTCTTCAATGGGGCATATACCCCGGCCATCGGCAGTGTATATTATATTAAGAACCGTCCCTCTATGTATCCCCTTGCCGGCGCTCCTCTCTGCCTTCAAAATCCGCTATCGCAACACTAATCATTTCATTCCATGTATTGAAAACCGTAGATGTAGAAATAAAGCGATTCAGCAAGGATTCCGAAGTGATAACCACATCTTTACTCCAATCTATCCATACCAGGCTGGAAAAGGTAAGTTCCTTAAACGAGTTGAAATTCGTATGCTTGCGCATAAATTCTTTTGAGAGATAGTCTGTAATAGCGTGTTTGTCGCTTTTCATTTCTATATAAATCATACCACATGGACAAGTATTCATAATATTCACTCCTTTACTTGTTCGCCGGGTGTCTTTATTAACATTCTACCAGTTGCGGAATACACATCGGACAGATATCAGCGCACTTTCCACAGCCGACACATTTTTCTTCTACAATCACATACTTTTCATCATCTTCAATAATTGCGTTGAGCGGGCATACACTGATACAACCCCGACATCCCATGCAACTGTCGTCAATAAAATATTTTTTCATGTCATTTACCTCTATTCATAGTTTATTATGCATTTTAAGGATTTCCAAAAGACTGTCGTCACGGAAGCGAATGATATCCTCATGGTTACGTCCAAATTGCGGTTCCCGATTCGCCAATTCCGCATTTACACCTTCCTGGACAGTTTTTTTCCAATCGGACGGAAAATCTTTCCAATCCGCCATATCTTTTAACCAATCATTCCAAGCCGGCTCCAGCTTTTCCAATAGTCCCTCAATCCCAGCTTTTGCACCCGACAACTCAAAACAAATAAAGACGCCCAGAAGAGCCCAGCGAAGCCCCGGACCAAAAACCAACGCTTTGTCGATGTCCTCGACTGTGCAGACGTCGCGCATAACCATGTCAGCAGCTTCTCGGTATAGAGCCATCTGTAACCGGTTGGCAATAAAACCCGGTACTTCTTTCTTAATGATAATCGGTTCTTTGCCTAACAGCTGATAAAAGTCATAAGCACATTGGGCAACTTCATCACTGGTCTTTTCCCCCCGCACAAGATCAATTAAGGGAATCAGGTGCGGTGGATTGTACGGGTGACCACCAATACAGCGTTCAGGATGCTTTGCCATTTTGGCGATTTCGCTGATTATTAACCCCGATGTACTACTGGCGATAATAGCATTCTCTGGCGCATGCTTTTCAATCTGTTCCAGCATCAAATGTTTAATGGCGTACTTTTCAGGTCCATTTTCCTGGATAAATTGAACTTCGTGAAGCACTCCATAATCAGTGCTATATTCAACCTTGGGAAGGATCTTTTTTATATCGTTCCAAGTAATTACGTTCTTTTCTGCTAAGTATTTAAGGTTTTTCTCAATATACTGTTTTGCTTCTGCCAGTTGCTTTTCATCAATATCACAAATCACTACAGGATAGCCCTTCATGACAAAGTTTGCAGCGAAGCTGGAGCCGATTACACCCGCGCCTACACAGGCGACTTTTTTTATACTTTTTGCGTCCACACGGTCTTTCCTTTCTCTGCGGCTGCAAGACTTAATAAATCTTGTAGCCGCGTCAAGTTATGATTTTTATTCAGCTGAATAAACCTTCATAGAATCCCTTAACTCACCTTCTGTTTCCAGGCGTTGGCGTTCTGCTTCCATCCACTTATTAAATATTATCAGGTCAGCTGTGTTTCTTCGGCGCAGCTCGGCAGCGCCAAGGTCGCCATAGGTACAATGATCTTCAATTGCCCAGTAGGGGTATGGCTCGGAAGGCGGACAGCCGGTTACCATGGTGCATTCATTGGGATCGACACCGGACTCTTCCAGTTTCTTCTTGAGTGGTGCGGTGCAGTCCCCAAACAAGAAATATCGCTCACCAGGCTTTATTTCCTCAGGAAGTTTATTGTGTCGACCAACTACCAAATGTAATCCTTTGAATTCGTCATATTTACCCATTGCTTCGATCCGGGTAAGCGTGTATGAGAGCAGGCTCTGGCAACTGCTGCAGGCATTATGAATATGCACGTGGTAGTCTGGCCAGTTGTCCCATCCCTTTAAATAAGGCAGGTACATATGACGCTTTGCCACCTCCAGGGGATCGCCCACAAGTTCAATCTTATCTGCTTCATAGTTGCCCAGGGGTTTTCTCTGGCACATATCCAGGAACTCTAACCCCTCTAACGGAATACTGGCCACGCGGGCACAAGTTGCGTCAGTAGCAATGATGTCGGTACTGCCTACGATAACACTGTACTCAACTGGGAAGCCACTATGTGGACCAAATCCCTCCAAAGGGCGAATCATGTCGGCAATATTCAAATGAGGAATTAGCGCCTCGCCCAAATCAAACATTGCACCCATTAAGTTGGTACAGTGCATAATATAATGATGATGATCCTGCACACAGCCCTTGAGGTTTTTCAAGGCGTTGGTAAACATGCAGCAGGTATGGGATTTCATAATCGGAACATTGATGAGATAGGTGTCTTCTTCAAACAAAATCTTGGGCAACTGAATCTGCTTGATATCGCTCATGGGATTAGGCACCTTATAGTTAAACAACTCAATCCCTTCACCCTTCAAGTCAAGAAGCTCCACATTCTCTTCATTGGCGACTCTGGTCATCCCACTCACCTCGAAGGCTTCCATTGTTTTAACGCCCATGGCGCCCGCTTCAGCAATGATGATGCGTTTGGGATTGGCCTTTTTCACCACACGGATAATTGATTGCATCACTTCGGGAGAAGTGTCAACCGATTCTTCAGGTGTGTTTACATGACCGGCATTTGGCTTAAGGATAACTTTCTTATCCGGCGTAATCAAGTTAGTGACACCGCCAAGAAGATCGAATGTGCGTTCGATCATTGCGTCGATATCCGCTTGTTGCGGATTTTTGGGACCTTTTACAATTGAAACCTGTGACTTTTCAGACATTTTAAGACCTCCTGTTTGTAATATGCTAACTACATCACTCGTTGGGATTTTTATATACACGCGGCGCCCCCAGGCCCATCATCTCACGCGCCTGCGCCGGTGTCGCAATTGGTCGCCCCAATTCCATAGCAATTCGGACAATTTTTTCGACCAACTGCGCATTGCTCTTCGCAAGCTCTCCCTTGCCTATGAAGTAATTGTCTTCCATACCTACACGGACATGGCAACCCATGATCATCGCCAACGTGATAAATGGAAATTGGGCAGCTCCGGTGGTAATGCAACTCAATATGGATTTTTGAGGCATCAGATCCATCGTGGCGCGCAACAGCTCTGGCGTCGGATGGTTGAATACCGGACTAAAAATCATCTGTCCCCAGTAGGGCGGCTCTATGAGTTCTTCACGAATCAATTGATTCAGGAAGTGGATATCTTGCAAAGTAAACATCTCAAACTCGGGCTTTATCCCATACTCTTTCAGTTTGTTAATACTATAGCGCACATCTTCGCGTGATATGGCATAGCTCAGCTCCCCATGGTAATCTTTATCACGGCCAGTGAGAGGTGCAGGTCGCTTCTTGCGCGGCATGAAAATAGAGTAGTTGGTGATGTCTATACTGGCTACTTCAGGCCGGGCCGTCAAAGATGTCATCAACCTGTCTCCAAGACCATCTTTTGACCACCAGCGTCCGCAGATCATTGTGTTGTTGATGATGAGGTCTGGACATCGCTGTCGTACCATGTAATTAATTTTTTTAAATACTTCTGGATCTTTTGTATTGTCGCCCATATTTTCTGGGGCGGGACCTCGTCCGTGAATATGAACCATACTGGCACCTGTGTTATAGGCGTCGTATGTTTGCTGCACCTGTTCGTCTATGTATTCCGGAAGATTAGGGTTCACTTCCTTCCCTTGGTTTCCACCAGTGATTGCGCAAGAGATAATCAGTGGAGGAAATTTACTTAATCCGCTTTTTTGAAGCAGGTTCAGGTAATTCTTTTTATCATTTATATCTTCTACGTAGTAATTGGATAATTCGCTCATGGATCCAGCCCTTTCATGGATTAATTTTATGCCTGTTCAACCATCCGCTGCATCAATAGATGCGTGCGCTCAACAAAATCGGCAATATCACCTGCATTCATAGATTCATGGCTCAAACGAGCCAAGTCATAGATTTGACGAGCCAACAAGATGGATGTCTCTGCATGGGGGGTTATCATAATGCTCTGAACAAGTGGGTTGCTCATATTGATGATTAAGGTTTCCAACGGACAATTCATTTGCAACACCTGAATTTGTTGGTGCAGGCTATAAAGCTCCATTGCCTCTTTGGTGCGACGCAATTTTTCATCCAACAGAATCAACGCTGAAATGTGGGGCGATTTTAGGCGTTCGACCGACATAGTGGTTGTTTGTTGATCAATGATATCAGAGAAAACAGCTTTCAACACAGCCTGGTTTTGCTTCTCGTTTTGTCCGGCATCATGGGACTCTCGTAATACATCTGGAATGTCAGCGTCTATGCGCCTGAATTTCAGCTCCTTATCATCCAGCTCCATCATTTGAATAAATGGCTGGTCAACAACATGTGTCAGCTTTACCACCAGAACTCCAGCTGCTTCTAAAAGCCGAATATAGGGCAACTGTTGTATTTCATCCGAAACATAAAATACCTGCCCGGGAAAAACCGCATTTTGTTCCCGATACTGCGCCAGTGTTAACAGTTCGCCACTTATTGTTTCATACAGAATAATATCCTTCACTAATTTTTTTAACATTCGATCCTGCAACAGCCCGATTTTTATCGCCGGACCGATTTCCTTCCATAGCTGGCAATAAAGATTGAATTCCGTGTTATAAAGCTGTTGGATTTTATGACCGACCTGTTCGGTTAGATATCTTCGTACTGCAGCGGCATAGCCATCGTTTCGCAGTGACGAGCGCGATACATTCAAGGTCAGATTATCGACATTCACGATCCCGTTTTGCAGAAGCAGGTAATCAGGTATTAGCTCCTGAAGGTTGTCTTCTACGAAAACCCGGTTACTAAACAGCTTTATGCAGCCATTAATGGAGGCAGCGTCATCATCAATATGGCGAAAATACAGGATCCCTGATACACCCATTTTTTTATCAAACAGGTTGATCCAGAAGACCGGGTCGCTATAGTCTTCAAAGTGTTCATGATAAAACCTAAGATAATCTATCTTTTGTAGGCTTTTAGGATCTTTTACCCAGATGGGATCGGGTGTGTTAACAAGTTGTGGCGCTTTTAAACCGGTCGCTTGCAAATATATTTTAAACGGAATAAAACCACAATATTTCTGGATAACCTTCCGCATCACATAAGCACTCAAAAAATAGGAATCATCCATCTGCAATGTGATGCTGGTACCTGCTTCCCGACGCTGGCTGACTGACATATCGTACTGCATGCTTTCCCCAATACATTTCCAATGTACCGGCTTTGCGTCAGGAAGGGCAGATAGACTATCAATCGTAACAACAGACGCTACCATAAACGCTGAATAAAAACCCAGGCCGAAGTGCCCGACAATATCATTATCTGTATCTGGCATATTTTGATGGATAAACTCGACCGCTCCAGAAAATGCGATTTGGTTGATGTAGCGGTCAACTTCTTCAGCCGTCATACCCACACCAGTATCACTGAAGCATATCGTGTGGCTTTCTTCGTCGATTGTGACGAGAATACTGTCTGCCGGAGCATTTTCGGCGGCATTGTCTGACGCCGAAAAAAACCGGCGCTTTTTAATCGCATCTGCTGCATTGGATATCAACTCCCGGACAAAGACATCCTTATCCTGATAGAGATTATCGCGGATAATCGGGAAGATGTTTTCGCTTTTAACTTGCAACCTGCCGCTTGTCTTAACCATATCTTTAACCTCGTCTTTCAACAGGCAACTTACTGATTAGTCATCCAACACATCCTTATGATCTATCCAGTCGTACCGTTCCGTACGGCTTCGAATATTCTCATAGTGCTTTTGCTGTTCTTCGTTGCTGTTCTCAATTATTTTTTTGCCAGATCCGTCGTATACCTCGCCGGTATTGATGCCATCGTGGGTGAAGTCAAGGCACATATTGCCATACATTTCAGTTGCGAAAACAAAGTCAATACCCGAATTAGCCAGCGCATCTTTCCAAGGCTTGCGTATCACCTGCGTCGTCAAACGACGAATCGTACGATGCTGCGTCATCAGCAGATCTGCCAATTCATAGGCGCGCGGCACTACATCGTCGTATGGCAGTACCTCATTAACCATACCGTATTCCAGTGCTTGATGAGCGGTGATCAGTTGGTTGGTGAGCATTGCGTAGGATGCGCGTTTAAGACCCATGGTCTCAATGAAGCAAGTAGCAATACCGTCTCCTGGAACAAGCGAGATACCAAAATGAGGATCAGAAAAGACGACATCATCGGCCATTAAAGTAATGTCCATCATCATTCCTAATTCCATGTGTAAGCCGGAGCCACGAATCGCGCCGATGGTTGGAACTTCAATGTTGTTAATCAGGTATTGGATACTTCTACGACCGTCAATATACTCCAGTTCGTATGTTGACCATGCCTCGTTTTCTTTCTCAATCAGAAAGCTGTTGTTGTCCCAGTGGCGAATCCAGTCTTTACCATAGTTCGTCAAAATCACGACTTCAACATCTGAGTCCTGCGCCAGATACATAAAAAGCTGCCAGTTTGCCCGGTGCTGTTCTAAACTCCACTTCAGTTCTTTGCCATTTGTGGAAAGCTCTGCCAATACGACACCGTCCTCCCGTTTGGTAAGATTGAAGTGTTGCTTGAATTTTGGTGCATATTCTTCAAATTTTATCAGTGGCACAAATTTTGTCATCGGTCGTTTTGATTTGTCTTCGTCAACAATCTGCCTAAGTGTTTTCTGTGTGTTGTTTACCATTTTCATTCCTCCATAAATGTTGTCTTTATGTTTACTAAATAATTGCCAGTTATCATCTTTCATCGACAAACAATCGGTAGTATTCTTTCGTTTCATCCTCTTGTAGAACCAAAGTGTCGAAACTCAACTTCATTCCATCACGATAACCGTGAATATATTCCGTCTTCCGGGCGCCGGTATTGTCGGTAATAATTGCCACCATATAAGGTATATCCTTGACAAAGTCTTTCATGGTGTTCCTGATGATGGTGTATGAATGAATAGAATATAATTTACCCATTTATTATTCACTCCTTTGAAAAATATGTACTGCACACGTTACCGCCGCCCCGCCCAAGTTGTGAGTCAAGCCAATGCTCGCGTCCTTAACCTGACGTTTTCCTGCGTCTCCTCGCAATTGTGTAACAATCTCAAATATCTGTGATATCCCCGTAGCGCCGATGGGGTGCCCTTTAGCCTTAAGACCGCCACTTGTGTTAACAGGTATTTTCCCATCAATGGCCGTCATTCCATCATTGGCGGCAAAGCCTCCTTTTCCTGGTGGAAAAAAACCTAAATCCTCGGTGTTAATAATTTGAGTAATCGAAAAACAATCATGTACCTCCGCCAGGTCAATAACCTCCGCAGACACGCCCGCCATCTGGTATGCTTCTTTTGCAGCTTGTTTTGTCCCGTCAAAAGAAGTCAGATTCTTATTGGCAATACTTAACCATGAACCACCATGCCCACTGCCAATCACATCAACAACACCAGTATTTCTGCTGGTAAATTGGTTCAATTTGTCCTTTGCGCACAGGATAACAAAAGCAGATCCATCAGTAACCATAGAACAGTCAAAAATAGTAAACGGGTCAGCTACCGGCATTCCATTCATTACTTTGTCTATATCAATCAACTTTTTCATCTGGGCATCCGAATTAAGATAAGCATTACTGTGGCTTTGTACCGGAATATAAGACAATTCCCTGCGGGACAAACCATAATCTTCCATATACCGGTTGGCAATTAGCGCAAAAACACCTGGGAAGGTTAAACCTTTTGTAACTTCCAACTCGTAATCCTCGGCACTGGCAATGGCTTCCGTGACTAATGCAGAAGGTGCGTGGGTCATTTTCTCGACGCCGCCGACCATCACGCAATCATATAGTCCAAGGGCAATTAATAAATACGCTTGACGAAAGGCTAATCCGCCAGAAGCACAAGCAGCTTCAATCCTCATGCTGGGAATATTGTCAAGCTCCAACACCTCACAAGCCAAGCCGTTTACTAAACTTTGAGAACATAAAAGCGAGCTGTTGAAATTTCCTATAAATAACGCTTGAATATCTTTCTTTTCAATACCACTGTCTGCTATGGCGCTATTACCCGCTTCTTTGATAAGATTTTTTAAAGAACGCTCCGGATAATTGCCCATTTTAGTTTCTCCAATACCAATAACAGATACTTTTCGCATGCATGCACCTCACAACACTGTTTCGTAATATTCATAGGCCGCCTCTTCACCCCGAAGGATGCGCAGTGTTCCCAGTGCCAATGATTCCAGCTCATTTTCTCCGGGAATTATTTCGACATCAGCAATAAAGGAAACACGCTCCTTTACCCACGTTGTTATCATCTGAGAATACGCCACGCCGCCGGTCAGGATGACTGCGTCCACCTGCCCTTTTAATACAGGCGCTAATTCCCCGATTCCTTTGGCGATCTGATAGGCAAATGCTTCATAGACGCTTTTCGCATATTGGTCGCCAGACGCAATCATTTCTTCAATCTTCCGGCAGTCGTGAACACCTAAATGGGCTTTCAAGCCCCCCTTGCCGCGCAGCTTGTACAGCATTTCCTTATAATCGTACTTATTGGAATAACACATATCAACAATTGTACGCAAGGGGATGCTGCCGGAGCGCTCCGGGGAGAAGGGCCCTGCGTCATCAGTTATAACATCGACGATTTTTCCTTTTTCATGGGCGCTGATAGAAATACCACCGCCCAAATGTCCGACCAGAAAATTCATATCTTGATAACGCCTGCCCCTTTTCTCCGCCACCTTGCGGCAGGTTGCTTTGGCGTTCAGTACATGACAAAAGCTTTGTCTACATACTTCCGGAATTCCGGTAATGTGGGCGATCTCGTACATCTCGTCCGCGGATACCGCATCATAGATATATGCGGGAATCATCAATGGTTTGGCGATGGCGTCCGCGATTAACGCACCCAGGTTTGAAGCGTGAAATCCCACCTGTGATTTCTGGAGCCGCTTGCGCATGCATTGATTTACTGAATATCCGCCCGCTTTTATTGGCGGAAGCATTCCGCCGCGTCCTACCACCGCAGAAAGGCCGGTCGGATCTTGCCCTCTTTGGGCCAATGATTCTAAGACACAGCCCTTTCGATATTCCAGCTGTTCTTCGATCTTCTCACGGTCGCTTAATTCCTGCTCGTTGTGTTCCAGATTTTGAGTCCATAACTCTTCTTCATTCCTGAACAAGCCGATTTTCGTTGTCGTTGAGCCGGGATTGATTGCTAAAATCAAATAATCCATATCATCGCTCCTCTCCTTGTTATGCGGTTAATTGTTCGGACTTTTGTGCGGGACTATGTCAGGGTTGGCCGCAAAGACCATGATTGCGCCCAATGTAATTGATAAAAATGCCGCCATCATTACCCTGTAGGATTCCGGCAGTAAGAAGGTGATCGTATGGGCTGGAATCCAGAAAAATGGTACCGTTTTAGCCAACACAAAGGTGATATACCTTGTCCAATCCATGGCCTTTGTCGCGTCCTTTAATGTCGCAGCGCCTTGCTCTTCTTTTAGATCAAGCCAACTGTCAAAAAGTCTGTGAGCACCCATCATCACCGGCGCAAAGAAAACATTCATACACACACTCGTCCATAAAGCTTTCATGAAGAAATGCTGTCCGCCGGGTAAGTAACCGATCTCCAACAAACCTTCTACGCCAATCCCAAACAGTTTAAACACTAACGTTATCACGACTCCCAGAAATCCCCAGACAACTGCTCTTGCTGTGATCGCATAGGGAAATATGAAGCGGCGTCTGGTCATCGCACCGGCCAGCATTTCTCCCGCAGTTGATAACAGGGCAAATTTGATGAATCCGCTGATAAAGGGGTGTGCCTCCGTTAATTCTTTAAACAACCCCCGGGTTTCAGGGATCATCAGAATAATCAAAAATGTGATGGGAGTCCCGATACAATAAACTACGGCAAGGGGTTTATTCGATTTTACGTCAATGTTTTTGTTGTTCATAATAGTGCCATTCCTTTCTGCAGTGCTTTAATACTAATTACATGATGCTGCCGCAATTACTAGCGACAAATATTTTTCCTGGGCGCTGGCACCACGGGATGTCAGGACAACAGGCACTTTGGCGCCCACGATACAACCTGCCATAACCGCGTTGCCGGTGTATATCATACTTTTACTTAACATGTTACCAGACGCGATATCCGGTGTAATTAGAATATCGGCATCAGCAACGACCACGCCGGATATTCCCTTAATTGCTGCAGACTCCCTGCTAAGCGCCAGATCCAGTGAAAGTGGCCCTTGCACAACACAGTCATTCCGGCCGCCAAAGTATTCCGTGATCTTGACTGCATCAGCGGTTTCCGGCATCCGTGGATTCTCCACCTCAGCCGCCGCCAGAACCGCTACCTTAGGATTTTCGTAACCAAGTGAATGAAAGAATCTGACCGCGTTTTCCGTGATGGATATCTTCTGCTGCAAATCCGGATGCGGAATCATGCCGCCGTCTGATATACAAACAAGCTTATGGTAGACAGGAACATGCAAAATAGCTACATGCGAAATGACGTTTTCTGTGCGAATCCCGGTGTCGGATTTGACCACTTCGCGCAAAAGGGTCGCTGTCATGAGCCGCCCTTTCATCAGAAAGTCACCGCCATTTTCGCGTATTAAGCGTACTGCTGTGGCGGCCGACTCTTCGTCCGATCCGGACTGGATAATGCGGTCTTCGTCGATTGACAGCCCTTCTTTTTCCGCAATGGTACATATTTCCGACCGGTCGCCTACTAGCAGATACTCGACTTTACCTTTCTCTGCAGCAGCTGTTACCGCCTCAAGAATATGTGCATCCTGCGCTGCCGCAACAACGACCCGGCGCTTTATCCGGGTATCTACATCCGTTATTAATTGGTTGAAATTATTGTATTGCATTGATTTACTCCTTCAAACATCAAACAATCAGCCATTATGAACACTTTGATTCTTGAGGAAACTAAAATAGCATAAATGGATCTTGTGCAGTGCAGGTACATGAAAAGAGTAGGCCTACTCAATTCATATTATAATACATAAAAATTGTATGGAGAAATGCCTGATGAGCAGTCTGCTATGCATAAAACGTCATGGGAGTGTAAGTTGAATCCTCAAGAAAGGTATGCTTGTTTTGCATTGAAGTTACTTAAAATTAGAATGCGTCCATTTCGCCTTGGGTAAGATAGGAAAAGCGGATGGTACTGCGGATCTTCTTTTCCATGATGTTTTATGCATAGCAGACTGCTCATCAGGCATTTCTCCATACAATTTTTATGTATTATAATATGAATTGAGTAGGCCTACTCTTTTCATGTATCTGCACTGCACAAGATCTATTATCTATATTTAAAATTGGAGGACGAAAAAATGAGTACTATTAATAATGAAATCCACGCTCAGCGCAAAGTTCTTGCAGCGGAAATTGATGGCTGGTTGGAGCGCAAGTTTACTGATGAGAATTATAAGACCACCAGAGAGTGGAGCTTTGATGGCGAGCGTAACCCCTGCCTGATTGTCAACCATATGCAAATTGGTATCGCCGGCAGAGACGGCGAATACACTGGTGCTGATGCCGATCAGCAGTGGGAAGCGCTGGAGAGACTGGGTACTATTGATAAACAGAAGCAACTGATCGCCGCTTTCAGAGAACGTAATCTGCCCATCATCTACGTGGCTGTTTTGCCTAATCCCACCGGTTTTACTCCAAAATGGGGTTTTATTTTTGAGATGGTGAACCGTGTTGCTCCTGCTGGGCGCCTGGATAACCCCCATCTGCAGGAAACTACCCAGATCATTCCCGAGTTGGGCCGCCTTCCCGAGGAACCCATCGTATATCACTCCGGTGTTTGCCCGATGACAGGAAGCTTCCTGCATGAGTATCTCAAGAAGTATAACGTTTCCGAGATCGTTCTAACTGGCTGGACTGCCCACTCCACCTTATACAATTCTCTGCTTCAGTTTGTTGACAATTGGTATTCCGTGGTTATCCCTGCCGATGCTACCGGCGCCCCTAAATGTGATCAGCAGGCTGTTGACGCCGTGTTAGACATGATGATGAACATGTATGGCTTAGTTACCACTGTAGATGACGTTATTGAACACCTGCCTCACGGCAAGTAAGCGCTTTGTGAGAGCACTCTCAATACGCACATCTTGTTTATAGAAAACATCTAACTCCAAAGCAGAGCATTTCCGCAAGCCGCATGCTCTGCTTGAATTTAAGTAGGGGGATTTTTAAATGTCAAACAAAAAAAATTTTGCTTTAGGATACTCTCTTGTAGCTAACTGGTCCATAGCATGGATTATCGCCCCTTTTTCCTTATCCATCGGCACAAATATATTCCGCAACTCACTCTGTGAGATGTTCGACATGAGTCCCGCCCCGATGCTGACAATGTCGACTATTATTGGTGTAATTGGCGCTCTTGTCTTTTTCTTCGTACCAAAGATTATCAATAAGATAGGTGCCAAAGGCTTCATTGTCATTGCCGCTTTAATCAGCGGACTGGCATGGATCGCAGCACCGATGGTGAATAACATCCTCTGGGTATCTATTATGTACGGTATCACTAAAACGGCTCCAATCATGCTCGCCCTCGGCGGCACCATGGTGCAGGTATCCAAGTGGTTTCCTCGCAAAAAGGCGGTTATCATGGGCTTGATTACCTCTTCCGGCATAATTGCCTCCGTGGTGGTACTTCCCATCTATACTAAACTGATCGCATCTGCAGGCCCCAGGAATGCCGCTTTGGTAATCGGCCTGTTTATCATTGCGTACGGCGTTGCAAGTATCTTCTGGATAAAAGAAACTCCGCAGGAGGTTGGTCTTCTGCCCGATAACATGCCCCTCACCGACGATATGCTGGCTACCGAAGGAGTTACGTTCTGTACCCGCAGGCAGGTGATTACCAGTCCCCGCTGGTGGTGTGGTACTATCGGCTGGGGCCTGACTCTGCTGGGTGTTGAGGGTTTTCTCTCCATCGCTATTACCTACATGATCGGCAGGGGAATTCCGCAGCCCACAGCGATTGTGTTCGTCTCAATCTGCGGCGTGATTCAGTTCGTAACATCAAACCTAAGCGGTATTGCTGATCACAAGATTGGCAACCCAGTTAAAGTTAGCGTGGTTATTAATGGTATGCAAATTATCGGTCTCTTGATCTGTGCGTTCTACACAGGCCCCTCCTGGGCGATAATTGCCATCTCCTATTGGTTAGTAGTTGGTACCTTTGGTGCCAGCAATAACTTGTTTTCCTCTCATATGTTTAATTTGGCTGGTGCCCAGAACTATAGTGTTGCCTTTTCCTTGTTTAATCTGTTTTTCTTCCTAATTAAAGCGTTTGGCACACAGGTTTCCGCCTTCTCCCTGAATCAAACGGGCGGATATGTCCTAAGCTATCAATTATTTGCAGTTGCTTTGATTGTGGGGCTGATTTTGATTTGTATCGCTGGCAATAAGATCGCCATAAAAAATGACAATCTGGTCATTTAAATTCGTACCATTTGAAGATATAGAAACCCAAGGGCGGCTAGTTCAAAAAACTAGCCACCCTTGGGTTTCGGTACGCCACCGCCATGAAGAGAAACTCAAAGCACTGAACGCAAAAGATATCACAGGTAATAAACAAAGGGTCTCCCTATGGCAGGTCCTTTAGTATCAGGGAGAGCTCGTTAATGATACGTTCAAAATCAATGTCCTTTCTTGGGTTCCATACGAGTTTGAGAGGAAGTTCATAGTTGAATTTTTCCAACTCGATAAAGCGTACCGCCTTGCTGAATAATTCATTGGTATTGGCAGGCGCAATGCCGATCTGTTTTTCTTTTACCAGTTTGTAGTAATATTCGCTCCTGTCGTAGATGTGGCTATAGTAGTAGGCTATATTTGGATTGATACGGTGCTGTTTAAAAAAATTAGTACAAAAGCTACTGAGAATATCGTCTGGCGGGCCGGGCAGGAGAATATTGGCAGAGGCCAAATCGTTGATCCGCATTATTTCACAATCATACTCCATAGAGCATGGAATCACGCCCTTAACAGGAACACCCTTTAGCCCGGGGAGCGTTTTAAAAGCAAGACTCGTTGACTTGGGTCTTCTATATGTAAAACAAATATCCATTTCACCTGAGAGTAACAATTTTTCGTCGGAACCGTGCTGCCACTTCACCATGTAGCTTGCGCAAAAATTTCCAATGCGTTCCTTTATTTCTTCAATTTGCGTGCAGTCCATCATATAGCCGAAAGTGATTTCCTGGCAAAAATCTGGAGAAGCCATCTGTTTTACAAGCTCCTGATATAAACCCGTAATGATGGCCCCTTTGGAATTCAAAACTTCTCCAGCCTTTGTCAGTTCTGTTGTGGTTCCGGTTCTGGTATATAGCTTTTTCCCAAATTCATCTTCAAGTTTTTGAATTTGCCGCATTAGATTTGGCTGAGTGGTAAAACACGTTGCCGCTGCAGTGGTGAAATTTTTCTGTGAAGCAAATGCTATAAAATACTCCAACTGTTTGAATGTCATATGCCGCCCCCCTAATTGAACGTGCATCTCCTATCGGAGCCCGCAGATTTATCCGCTTTTTTTTAACCAGTTACCCTCATTTAAAATCAATTTCTTGCACGAAGCAACCTCAACTTTCTTTCGATTAATTATATCATCTTTTTTGTGGAGCAGTCAAGATAAAGGGCGTGATAAATCAGAGTCCCCTGCACAGCTGCAACTACAATACTTTTCACGCATAATTAAATGCCATTAAAGTATTTCAAATAAAAATCAACACACATTATAATGTAAATATGCAGATAGTTTTTACTTAACGTGCACAGAATGAAGTGGTTTCTCTCTAAAATTAAAACATGAAATAGAAAGGATGGTTTTACTAACATGAATAAAGTCGTAAATAAAGTCGGGAAATTCAGTCGCAGTATATCAATTATCGGTGTTGGATGTACACCCTTTACGAATACTCTTAAAAATTCAGAGACGCAAGGGTTGACAGAATCTGAGTTGTTTGGCTATGCTGCAATCGAAGCAATGAAGGACGCAGGGATTAGTCCCAAGGAGCTTCAGGCGTACTTTCATGGTCAGGGTTGTGCAATTGATTCCTCTAATCAATCGTCTCCGAATGTACATGTTAATAGCTGGTTTGGCACAAGTGGTCTACCATGCTACCACCACTCTGAAGCCTGCTGCACCGGTTATGATGCGCTTGACCTTGCCGTGCAGTCTGTTGCATCAGGAAAGTACGATTATGTACTGACTGGCTGTGTCGAGATGGGTATTGATAATTTTGTGCCCGAAAAGCCCGCTCATTTCCGCAAGATAATGACCACAGAAGAGTTTGCGGCAAGAGTTTTGACTGTGTATGACAGAGCATATACAAGACACCTGGTGGGTGGCGCATATATGCAGGCTGACGATGTTGCCGCCAACTATATTCGCGAGAATAATCTTACTCCTGAGCAAATTGATGACACTTTGAATACCCTGGCCATCACATTTCGCAAAAATGCAGCAAATAACCCCCTTGCATATCGCCGTGACACCTTTGAAGAAAGTGCCCAAAAGGCAGGTTTTAACAATGCAATGGATTACATGAGATCTCCTGATCATAACCCAATGCTCTCCGAGTTTCTCAGAAAGGAACACATGGAAGTTCGTGCAGATGCAGCTGCGGCTTGTATTGTGTGTCCGACTGAACTTGCATATAAATTCAATCAGAAGCCTATTGAAGTGATTGGAATAGGAAATTGTGTTTTGGATGCTATCCATCCACATATGGAGATCAAAGCAAATGAACGAGCTATCAGACAGGCTTTTGATTTTGCCAATATCTCTCCTGACGAGATCGATCTTCTCCTTTGTCAGGATTTCTTCCTTTCTTCCGTCTTAATTGGAGCAGAGGAGAGCGGGTATATCCCTAAAGGTCAGGCATGGAAATATATTCTTGATGGCCGAGTAGCCATCGACGGTGACAAGCCAATTAATACAAATGGTGGCCGATGCCAGTTTGGTCATGCTCACGCTGCATCTGGCCTTGCCGATGTCTATGAGGCTGTAAAGCAGATGCGCGGCCAAGCCGGAGCAAATCAACTCAAGCAAGTCCCTAAGACAACCATGCTTCGCGGGTTTGGCGGTGGACAGAATCTTTGTGTTGAGATTCTTAGAACTGTAGAGTAAGGAGGATGTAGGATGAAAATGGAGCGAATTGTAAAGCGTTTTTATGATGAACTTAAGGATGGAAAGATTATGGGCCGAAGGTGTCCTAAGTGTAGTGCCGTTGAATTTCCTCCGCGAATTGCTTGCACAGAATGCGGGCATTTTGAAATGGATTGGATCGAGATGAGTGGTAATGCAGAAGTCACCGCCATTGTTATGCCCTCACTGCTGACCGGTCCACAAACGGCCGTTTACCAGCCATTTGCAATGGGTTGTATCATAACTGCAGAGGGATCTGAGCTAAACGCTGTAATACGGGGAATAACTCCCGAAATGGAAGAAGACGTTAAGAAGAAGCTTCCGCTTCCTGTAAAAGCAAACATCTATAATCATGAAGACTATAGTGTTGTTGTCTATGATCTTTTGACAGATTAAATAAAGACTGTTGAACTGCCCCGGCAGAGCCATTTGACTGTTTGTCGGGGCAGCTTCATACCCAAAGCCCTTATCCATATTCTACTCCACATAAACTAATTTTCTTTTCCCCGGCAATGTGGATTTGCCGGCTTGATTATACTTATGTAAACCATTTACTCATCAAAATCCAATTCATTAAAAATATCCGAATCATAAAATTCACGGATCGTAATTCCTAATCCGTCAGCGATTTTATTGATATTTACAATTCCTGGATTTTTACTTTTTCCACTAATAATACTTTTAAACGTAGACGGTGGCATTCCCGCCAAATAACATACCATATACCCACTAATGTTTTTTTGTCTGCACAATTCATTAATTCTCAGACAAGTGGCTTCACATATTCTCATAAGTATCATCCCCTTTATGTTAGTTTAGTAGAATTTTCCTTCATACTAGGGCGATATATTGTATTATTCGACAAATTATGTTGAAATTGAGAAAAAAAAACTATCAAAACTGCCTTTCTGTTAACAGGATACAAAGTTAACAGAAAATTCAGTTTTGACAGTAATTTTTAATAACCCAGAGCCTGTTCCAGCGCTTCTTTTTCCTCACTTCCCAACAGGATTTCTGTTTGTCCGCGATCCACTTCTTTTAAATACAAATAGCACCCTTCTCTATTATGAACAGAATTAATAATAAAACCTGAATTTGTATAATCCAGTAAAGCAAACGTAAAACTTAGACTTCCACCCATTCCTTTAAATGCATTATACTTTACCATACCAAATTTCTGAAATGACGCACGGATATTTTTATTTACAATTCTAATAGAATCCTTATTAGCACGATCTTCCGCCTTTAACGCCTGGATTTCTTCCATTTGACTAAGAATGATATCTTCTAAGGTCTCCGCATCTTTCCCCCTCATAAAATAATCATATCGTCGGTATAATTTTCTCATCTGTATCAAACATACAACCATAATTGCTAATAATATTAATGTCAGAACTGCCTGTCCGATGATGAGATATATTGGATCAAATCCCAAACGATTTAACATGCTTCCTTCCATCCTGAATTTCACTCCCATCCGTTGTACTTTTTCAAAATTACCGAATTGATTCAATTAATTCCACAATCCGCTCTAACTCCGACTCTGAATAGTATTCTATTTCAATTCTTCCTTTATTCCTGTCTTTTCTGCTAATAAGAACTTTTGTACCCATAATCATTTTCATTCTGTCTTCCAACTCCTGAAAAACTAAAGTCAGGGCTTCCTCCTCCGGCTTTTCCTTTTTCGTCTTTGGCTTTTTATCCAGCAATTTAACTGCCTTTTCAATCTCCCGCACACTCATATTATATTTTTCAATCTTTTCTGCCATCTGAATCTGCACCTTCGGATTTTCAATCACCAGCAAAGCCCTGGCATGACCGTTGCTGATCCGGTTCTCCACCAACATCTGCTGCACCTTCGGATCAAGCTTCAGTAAACGCATACTATTGGTAATCACCGTTCGGCTCTTTGACACCCGGCTGGCCACTTCCTCCTGCTTTAACCCATACTCTTGAATTAACTGCTGATAGGCCATTGCCTCCTCAATTGGGTTCAGATCCTCACGCTGAACATTCTCAATTAAGGCAATTTCCATCACCTGCTGGTCATTATAATCCTTAATAACTACCGGAACTTCCTTCAAACCGGCAATCATTGCCGCCCGCCAACGCCGTTCACCGGCAATCAACTGATAATAAGAATCCTTTTTTTTCACTACCAATGGCTGAATAATACCATACTGCCGAATCGAATCCGCCAGCTCCTGAAGCTTTTCATCATCAAACCCTTTTCTTGGC